>JABUBO010000037.1_pt1 | contig 33180 bp, 26 predicted proteins | sample 7240361 | NCBI WGS metagenome assembly JABUBO01 (sample SAMN07256346, study PRJNA390944) | subsurface metagenome | isolation source: Methane hydrate marine sediment | place: Pacific Ocean: Eastern North Pacific, ODP site
CACCTCCACCTACCGCTAATGGCAGCCCGGGAATCCATCATGTGCTTTCCCGTCTATTTAAAGATGTTGTCTGCCGGTACAAAACGATGAAAGGTTATTATGTGCCACGCAAGGCTGGGTGGGATACCCATGGTCTGCCTGTGGAGTTGGAGGTGGAGAATACCCTTGGGTTTACCAGCAAGGCTCAAATTGAGGAATATGGGATAGCCCAGTTTAACCAGAAGTGTCGGGAAAGCGTTTCCAAGTATATCAAGGAATGGGAGGCAATGACTGAGCGTATTGGTTATTGGCTGGATATGGAGAATCCCTATATGACGCTGGATAATGGCTATATTGAATCCTGCTGGTGGGCGATAAAGCAATTGTGGGACAAAGGGCTCATTTATCAGGGATACAAGGTAACGCCGCATTGTCCCCGGTGTGGGACATCTCTTAGCTCTCACGAAGTAGCTTTGGGCTACGAGGAGGTTGATGACCCTTCGGTTTATATAAAGTTCAAGGTTGTCCCATCATCATTGCCGCGTTCTGAAGCACTGGAACGGCTTTCTAATCTCTTTTCAAGTAAGCCTGCCTATTTTTTAGCGTGGACAACTACTCCGTGGACACTGCCTGGTAATACGGCCCTGGCGGTAGCACCAGATGCTGAATATTCAGTAATGGAAGGAGAGGATAACTACCTTATCATGGCTTCGATCCTTGTGGGTAAGGTAGGGTTTGAGGGCTATCGTGAGGTAGATAGGGTCAAGGGGGCAGACATCGCAGGCGTGCAAAAAGGGTTGAGATACGAACCGCTATTCAATCCACATGAATATGGTGTAGAAAGGGGACGGTTTAGGCAGTATTACGAAGAGGCAGGCACATGGCGTGTGGCTCTTGAAATTCAGCCAGAGGACAAGGATTTATCCTTCCCGGTCATCGATGCTGACTTCGTCTCCCTGGACGAGGGCACCGGCATCGTCCATAGTGCACCGGCTTTTGGCGAGGTGGACTTCCAGGCGGGTGAGGATAATGGCCTCGATTTCGTGCGAGATTATGTTGATTTGCAGGGTATCATACAGGGCACCTATCCCTTCGCTGGCAAGTTTGTGAAAGACGCCGACCCTCTTATCCTTGAAGACCTTAAATCTCGCGGTTTGCTCTATCGCAGTGACAGAATTGTTCATACCTACCCATTTTGCTGGCGATGTGAATCTCCTCTTCTTTATTACGCCAAAGAAGCGTGGTACATCAAAACAACGGCGGTAAAAGATAGGCTTACTGGTGGTAATGATGAGATAAACTGGTATCCTGAGTATATCAAGTATGGTCGTTTCGGTGATTGGCTGGAAAACAACGTCGATTGGGCTATCTCCAGGGAGCGCTATTGGGGAACGCCGCTGAATATTTGGCGATGTGAATCCTGTGGTAATCCTGACTGCGTAGGTAGCGTTGAGGAACTAAAAACAAGGTCAAAACTGACAGCTGATAGCTATCAGCAGACAGCTTTGAGTGATTTGCATCGTCCTTATGTGGATGAGATCACTTTTGCTTGTCCTAAATGCAACGGTGTAATGCGGCGCGTTCCTGAGGTAATTGACTGTTGGTTTGATTCCGGGGCTATGCCCATAGCCCAATGGCATTATCCTTTTGAGGATAAGGAGCAATTTGAACAGAATTTTCCTGCTGATTTTATTTGTGAAGCCATTGACCAAACCCGTGGTTGGTTTTATAGCTTACATGCTATATCCACGTTGCTCTTCGACCGCCCTTGTTTTAAGAATGTTGTCTGTTTAGGGCACATCGTGGATGCTCAGGGTGAAAAGATGAGCAAGTCTAAGAATAACGTCGTTGATCCCTGGATGGTGGTGGACAACTATGGTGCTGATGTGCTTCGTTGGCACTTACTTACCGCAGCACCCGGAGAAAACGTCCATCGTTTTTCCACGCAAATGGTAGCTGAGACAATGCGGGGAGATTTGCTTACTTTGTGGAATATCTATTCCTTTTTTGTTCTTTACGCCAATATTGACCATTTTGTTCCTCAGGGGGGGAAAGAGAATCTGTCTTTTTCTCATCTGGATAACTGGATCATCTCGGAGCTCAATCGGCTTATCGCTGATGTGACCAGGGCGTCAGATAATTATGACTTTACTTCAGCGGCACGTAGAGCCGGGGATTTTGTCGACGAGCTTTCCAACTGGTATGTAAGGAGGGGCAGGCGACGATTTTGGAAAAGCGAAGAAGATGCTGATAAGTTAGCTGCTTATAACACCCTATACCAGTGCCTGGTAACCTTATCGAAGCTGTTAGCTCCGTTTGTCCCTTTCATTGGTGAGGAAATTTACCGAAACCTGGTTTGTTCTGTGGATCAGCAAGCTCCCGAAAGTGTGCATCTGACTGATTTCCCATCAGCAGATAAAGACAGAATTGATGATAAGCTGAATGATGAGGTTAGATTGGCAATGAAAATAGCCAGTCTGGGCAGAGCGGCGCGAGCTAAGGCGGGCATCAAGGTACGGCAACCATTGGCTAAAGCAATTATTACATTAACGCAGGAGAGCGAAAGGGGTGCTTTGCAGAAGTCTGCCGCTGATGTCATGGATGAGATAAATGTTAAGGAACTGGAGTTTGTTAAGGACACGCTCTCGGAAGACATGCCTTACCATGCTGTGGCTAATGATGGAAAATATTGGGTAGCTATAGATGCAAGGTTATCTCCCCAGCTTGAAGATGAAGGAGCAAGCAGGGAAATCGTGCGTCATATCCAGACTATGCGTCGTGCTGCTGGATTTGATGTTGCCGACCATATTGTTATCTATTATCAAGGAGAAGAAGATATTAGTAGGGTGATGAAGGATTTCGCTGGCTATATCAAGCAAGAGACCTTATCTCTGGAGCTTACTGAGGGTTCACCGCCTGAAGGTGCTCATGCTGAACAGCATCGCATCTCAAATAGCGATGTTTTGTTGGCTGTTAGTAAGGTTGACTAGCTCCATGGTGGTGGGCTTTGCGCTAGAACGGCGTGGGTTGTGCCAGTACTTCCCCCTCTCACAAAAGTTATCTCTACTTTTTCACCAATATAGCAATCGAGTATCGCTTCCTGCAATGCCCGAGCGGTATCAATTTCTTTGTCCTGGAACTTGGTGATTATATCTCCCTTCTTTAATCCAGCGGCCTCTGCTGGGCTACCAGGAACCACTTCTGTAATTGACGCTCCCCCATCAATCGAAAGCTTGTTGAGCCAGGCGGTGAGCCAATCCAGAGTCTGGATTTGCACTCCCAACCAGGGGCGAATTATATAGCCCTGGCGGATTAAATCTTCAATGATTGGCTTGACGCTATTGCTGCTTATGGCGTAACCCATGTTTTCTGCCCCAAGGATCTTGGCACTGGTAATGCCTACCACTTCGCCTTTCATGTTCACCAGTGGTCCGCCACTATTGCCGGGATTGATCGCTGCCGTAGTCTCGATCAGGTTATAGAGCTTCTCCCCGGATGATAGGGTTATGCTGACGTCTAGTCCACTTACAATTCCTTCGGTTACCCTCAGCCCCATGCCAAAGGCATTCCCAATAGCCAACACCCATTCCCCTACTGCTAGCGAGGAGGAATTGCCCAGGTAAGTGTAGGGTAAATCGCTAGCGTCAACCTTGATCACTGCTAAGTCAGTCAGCGCATCTTCGCCCACTACATTGGCGGAAAATGTCTCGCCATTATCCATGGTTACCTCAATATTTTGAGCGTTCGCAACCACGTGCTCATTGGTAGCGATATATCCCTGCTCTCCGTCAATCACGAATCCAGAGCCTTTAGCTACCTCTGTAGTTACGGAAACTACCGCGGGTTTCACCTTTGTCACTACAGCGGCAAAGTTTGGCAACAAGGTGCTCGATTGATTATATGTGGTGGGGAAAGTCCAATTGGGCTCAATTGTTTCCGTGGCATTGCCGGGGGGAGGGGGAGTGAATACTTCGGGCACGGTGCAGCCGCTTACGCTCAGCAGAATTAAAGCTAACGTCGCTAGAGAAAGGAAGATGTATTTGAATTTGCCACGCATGACAAACCTAATTTTATTCCCATAGCTCAGTTTGGACAAGTTTTCCTATCAGGTGACTTAATTGAGGATAGGTGGTAAAGTATTATGAAATGACTCAACCTTATGTACAGCAATTGCTGAAAGGTGTTGTGGAGCCGTTGCTCCTGTTCATCATCAATGAATTGCCGGCACACGGTTATCAAATTGCTAAAGAGTTGGATAAGAGAAGTCAAGGTTACTTTGAATTTAGGGGGAGCACCATTTATTCAGCATTGCGGCGATTGGAACATGAAGGGTTGGTGTTGAGCACCTGGCAGCAGGTTACCCAGAAGCAAAAGCGGAGATGCTATGAGTTAACTGAAAAGGGGCGTCAAATTCTAGCTGAGAGATTAGGCGAATGGCAGCAATTTTATAATGCCACCAGTAAGGTTGTAAGTTACTGAAGCTATCTTTGCAGTCGGAAGCAAACCAATAGTGGAACTACGAATCTTAGGTGCCCATAGCAACGAAGCTAGAGGGGCTTGCCTAACTTCATTGTTGCTTGATGATGTGTTAGCTATAGATGCCGGTGGGCTTACCTCTGCCCTTTCTTTAGCCGAGCAAGAAAAAATCAAGGCTGTATTGCTTACCCACCATCATTTTGACCACACACGGGATTTAGTCACTCTTGGTTACAATGCTGCTCTATGGGATGGTCAAATTAAAGTCTATGCTCTATCTGAAACTCTAAACGTTGTTATTCCATGCCTTCTTGATGGCAAGATATACGCTAATCTGCTTGAATATCCCTCTAAAAAAAGGCCCGCACTTCAGTTCGAGACTATTGAGCCATATAAGGAAGCAAATATTCAAGGATACAAGATTTTGGCATTACCGGTAAAACATAATACCCCCACCGTTGGTTATCAAGTTACCTCCCCCAGGGGCAAAAAGTTGTTTTATACCAGTGATACCGGTCCTGGACTATCTGATTGCTGGGAGCATATTTCTCCAGATTTGCTTGTCTGCGAGTCTTCCCTTCCGAATATGTTGGGAGATTTTGCCAGGAAAGCTGGACACCTTACTCCACGATTGTTAAAAGATGAGCTTATCCAGTTTAAGCAACTTAAAGGTTATTTGCCAAAGGTCATCGTTATTCATATTGCTATTTTGCATGAGCAGGAAATTGAACAAGAAGTGGCCCAGGTAGCTAAGGAGCTGGGAGCTGATGTAAACCTGGGCCACGAAGATATGAGGGTGGCGTTATAGGTTAGCCTACCTTTGGTAGCTCAGCCAGTGCCTCCTTTACTTTAGCCTCGGGATACTCATAATCCTGGAGCTTGCCTGACAGGTAATCATCATAAGCAGCCATATCAACATGTCCGTGACCGCTATGAGCTATCAGGATGGTTTTTGACTCGCCTGACTCTCGACATTTCAAGGCTTCGTCAATGGCAACCTTAATATTATGGCATGGCTCTGGAGCACTGATGATGCCCTCGGTGCGGGCAAAGGTTATCCCGGCTTCGAAGGTAGCAAGCTGGTGCTCAGCCCTGGCTTCAACGAGACCTAATTGATGGAGATGGCAAATTATGGGTGCCATCCCGTGGTAGCGCAGTCCACCAGCGTGGATTGGAGGGGGAATAAAACTGTGTCCCAGGGTATACATCTTAATCAGGGGAGTTAGGCCAGCTACATCGCCAAAGTCATAGGCATATGGTCCCTTGGTAATGCTGGGAGCAGACATAGGCTCGACATTGATGATACGTAGATCTGGCCTTGTCCCATCAATTTTATCCTTGACAAAGGGCAAAAACAGCCCGGCGAAGTTCGAGCCACCACCAATGCAGCCGACGATGATGTCGGGGTAGGCATCTGCCTTCTCCATCAGCTTTTTCGCCTCCAAGCCGTTGACAGTTTGATGCAGCAGAACATGGTTGAGCACGCTGCCCAGGGCGTAGTGAGTATCATCGCGGGACATGCAATCCTCCACAGCCTCGCTAATGGCAAGCCCCAGGCTGCCAGGACAATCAGGCCATTTTGCCAGCATATCGCGTCCTACCTTGGTATCCTCACTCGGGCTGGGCACACATTTCGCCCCCCAGACCTCCATCATTACTCTTCGATAAGGCTTCTGATCATAGCTAATCCTCACCATATATACCTTAATCTCAACGCCGAAGCAGGCGCCGCCGAAGGATAAGGCGCTTCCCCACTGGCCAGCACCAGTTTCGGTGCTGATGCGCTTTATCCCTTCTTGCTTGTTGTAATATGCCTGGGCTACGGCGGTGTTGGGCTTATGGCTGCCGGGAGGGCTTGTCCCCTCATATTTGTAGAAAATCTTTGCTGGTGTATCCAGAGCCTTCTCCAATCTATGCGCCCGAAATAGCGTTGTCGGTCTCCATAGCTGGTATACATCGCGCACCTCCTCGGGTATTTCAATCCACCGCTCAGTGCTCACCTCTTGCTTGATCAGCTCCATGGGAAATAGGGGTGCTAAATCGTCAGGAGTGACTGGATTTCCAGTACCTGGGTGCAGAACCGGTGGTAGCGGCTCGGGCAAATCAGCCTGGATGTTGTACCAATGAGTAGGGATTTCTGTTTCGTCAAGGGTGAATTTTGTTCTTTCCATTTTCTAACCTCCTTTCATTGTTTGCTTATTTTCACCGTTTCTATTCAGGCGCCGTGCACCGGCGCCATGCCCTAATATTGAACATGATCAAACCTCCTTCAGCATAATAAAGCTTTTAAAATTAGATTGTCACGGTATCAAGTGCCTCTCTCAATTTTGTAACAAAATCTCGAACCGCTGCCATCGATCTATCCTCGGATTCCATAAGTTGAATGATTCGACTGCCGATAATCACTCCATCAGCTATTCTGGCTATTTGGTTGGCTTGTTTTGGGGTAGATATTCCAAACCCTACACAAAGCGGTTGGCTGGCTACTCTTCTTACCCTGGTTACAAAATCCTCTAAGCCTGCGGGCAAATTATCTCTGGCTCCGGTGACCCCTGTCACTGAAACTAGGTATATGAAGCCTCGAGATTTTTCAGCTACAAGCTGAATACGCTCCTCAGTGCTGGTGGGGGCAAGGAGGTAGATGAGATTAATGTCATGATTTTGTGTAATAAGCTGTAACTCCGAGCCCTCCTCGGGAGGAAGGTCAGGGATAATTAAGCCATCAATGCCAGATTTGGCACTGGCATTACAGAATTCCTCGAGACCATAATTAAACACTGGATTAAAGTAAGTCATGAATATCAGAGGGATTTCTACTTTCTGACTTAATTCTTTAGCTACATCGAGGCAAACTTTGGGAGTAATCCCATTTTGTAGGGCATGAAAGCTTGCTTTCTGTATAGTCACGCCGTCGGCTATAGGGTCGGAGAAAGGGATGCCTAACTCTACCAAATCACATCCGCTTTCGGCGAGAAGAGGAACTACCCTCAAGGTTGCTTCAATATCGGGATAGCCTACAGTGATATAAGGGATAAAAGCGGTGTGATTTTGCTGGCTAAAAACAAAGGCAATGCGATTCATAGCTTCATTCCCAAGGTTGTGGTTACAATATCCATATCCTTATCACCCTGTCCAGAAAGATTGAGCACGATTATCTGTTCCTTATCCAGCGTGCTGGCTAACTTAACGGCGTATGATATTGCATGAGCTGGCTCAAGGGCGGGGATAATGCCCTCAGTCTGGCACAGAAGCTGAAATGCCTCCAGTGCCTCATTATCATCTACGGCAACATAGCTAGCACGTCCGATAGCTTTGTAATAGCTATGCTCGGGGCCCACGCCAGGGTAATCCAGCCCAGCGGCGATGCTGCTGGTTTCCTGAATTTGTCCATTATCATCCTGAAGAACGTAGGATCTTGCTCCGTGGAGGACACCTACCTTCCCGGCAACCAGGGAGGCAGCGTGCTGTCCGGTCTTGATTCCCCTCCCCGCTGCTTCCACCCCGATGAATTTTACCCCTTTGTCATTCACAAAAGGATGGAAAATCCCAATGGCGTTACTGCCTCCACCCACGCAAGCCACTATATAATCAGGTAAGCGACCGCATTTGGCTAAAATCTGCTCTTTAGTCTCCTTGCCTATGATTGACTGGAAATCACGCACCATTACAGGATAAGGGTGAGGACCTACCGCTGACCCCAAGAGATAGTAAGTATCTCTCACATTGGTTACCCAATCTCTTATTGCTTCATTTATAGCGTCTTTCAGGGTTTTACTACCTGAAGAAACAGGCTGCACTTCTGCACCTAATAGCTTCATACGGAAGACATTAAGTGCTTGGCGCTGTATATCCTCCTCTCCCATGTAGACGATGCATTCCAGCCCTAATTTGGCGCATATGGTAGCAGTGGCAACTCCATGTTGTCCAGCGCCGGTCTCAGCAATGATTCTTCGTTTCCTCATTCTCTTAGCGAGTAGACCTTGACCGAGGGCATTATTTATCTTATGAGCCCCGGTGTGAAGGAGGTCCTCTCTTTTAAGGAAAAATTGAGCTCCTCTATAGTGCTCAGTGAGCCTTTGGGCAAAATAAAGCGGTGTTGGTCTTCCTGCATAGTCATGAGCTAAAGAATCAAATTCAGACCAGAAGGACGGGTCATTCTTTGCCTCACCGTAAGCTGCATTCAGATCATCCAGGGCTGGGATGAGAGTTTCGGGGACGAACCTGCCACCAAACAGCTCGAAGTATCCTTGCGAGTCAGGCAATTGCTTATCCGTTATTTTCATTAACTCTCCTCACCGCTTCAATGAATGCCTTGATTTTAGCTATATCCTTGACTCCTGTTGTCTCCACTCCAGAAGAGACATCCACACCCCAAGGTGATACTGCCTTGATTGCTGTGGCTACATTCTCCGGATTGAGCCCACCGGCGATGATAACTGGAAATCTCTGTGCCACCTGTCCTGCTATTTCCCAGTCGAAGGTTATTCCTGTCCCGCCATATTGATCTTGAACTTGGGAATCGAGCAAAGGGATAATTTTCCCTGGGGGCAACATCTTAGTATTCTCAATAAATTCAGCACATATTTCCTCAGGACGCTGCTGATTGATTCTTATTGCTTTAATTATCGGTCTGGTGATGGAGCTACAATATTCCCAGGGCTCATCGCCACTTAGCTGAACCCAGTCTAAAGCACAGAAATCAGCAATTTGGTTTACCTCGGAGGGTGGTGTATTGACAAAGACACCCGCTATTTTCAAGGACTGTTTTTCTTTCCTTACCGCGCTAATTATCTCCCTTGCTATGGCAGGCGGTACCTGCCGTTTGCTGGGGGCAAAAACCAAGCCGATGAAATCAGCTCCTGCTTCAGTTGCCGTGAAGGCATGAATCTTTTCTGTAATACCGCAAATCTTTATGTATGTCATGACATCAGCTCCCTCATTTTGGTCAAAACATCGTTTGCAGTAATCAGAGCTTCGCCAACAAGCGCGGCATTAACTTTCCATTCCATTAGCTTTTCCACTTCGCTTCTGGTTGTAATGCCACTTTCAGAGACCACGATACATTGTGGCGGGATAAGGGGACGTAAACAGTGGGTGGTGTTGATATCAACGGTAAAAGTTTTAAGGTCTCGGTTATTGATGCCAATGATTTCCGCTTTACTTCGGAGTGCTCTTTCCACCTCCTTCTCATTGTGAACCTCAACCAAGCATCTTAGCCCAAGGCTGTGACTTAAGGAAAGGAGTTTTTCGAGATGACTTTGGCTGAGGATAGCCACTATTAACAATAAGGCGTCAGCACCATAGGCGCGGGATTCATACACCTGATATGGGTCGAATATAAAGTCCTTCCTCAATAACGGAAGCTCGACCCTTTTTCTAATTGCTGCTAGATGGTCGATATTTCCCTTAAAATAGTTTGTTTCGGTTAGCACTGAGATAGCAGCAGCGCCACCTTTAGCATAAATGCGAGCCAATTCAACATGGTTGAGGTTGGAACGAAGTATTCCCCGTGATGGAGATGCCTGCTTTACTTCAGCAATCAATTTAATGTGGTTGTCCCTAAGGGCAGAGGCGAAGTTAACAGGTGGCTTCTGCCGGGCAATGTGCTCCTTTAGATGACTTAAGGGGAGCGTCTTCTTCCTCCGCTCGACCTCTTCCTTTTTCGAGGTAATGATTTTATCTAACATCTCTTCTTCCAGCTATCAGCTGACTGCTGACCGCTGAGTGCTGACTACTCCTTTTAGGCTCTGGCTGAGCCTGACCAGCTCGTCAAGTTTGGCTTGAGCCCTTCCGCTATCAATTACCTCCTTAGCAATGGTGACACCTTCTCTGAGGTCAGAGGCTTGATTGCCAGCAACTAATGCTGCCGCAGCATTCAAAACCACTATATCTCGTCTTGCTCCTTTCTCTCCTTCTAATACACGACGCAGCGTGTTGGCATTTTCCTCGGGTGTTCCTCCTTTAATCTCTGCCAGGCTCCTTTTATTGACCCCGAAGTCCTCCGGAGAAACTTCGTAGGGAGGCAATACCCCTTGTTGATTAACTTCCCATATCAGTGACTTCTCGTTGATTGAGATTTCATCCATGCCGTCCATGCCGTGCACTATCAGGGAGTGTTTTGTGCCCAGGAGATGGAGGACGGAGGCAATTTTCTCTCCCAATTCCGTGGAGGGAACACCAATGACTTGGTATTCCGCTCGAGCAGGATTTGTAACAGGTCCGAGGACATTAAACACAGTACGAATTCCAATCTCCCGCCGAGGAGCAGCAGCATATTTCATCGCTGGGTGGAAAGTAGGGGCAAACATAAAGCCAATGCCCACTTTCTCCAAACACTGAGCCACTGCCTCAGCTCCAAGGTCGATCTTCACCCCCAGTGATTCGAGAACGTCAGCGCTGCCGCAATGGCTGGACATTGCCCGGTTGCCGTGCTTGGCAACCTTGAGTCCCACACCAGCAGCAACGAAAGCAGCTCCGGTGGAGATATTAAAACTGAAGGAGCTATCACCACCGGTTCCGCAGGTATCAATTACTGGTGGTGTGACTGGAACAGGAGTTGCTTTAGCTCGCATGATGCTTGCCAGGCCAGCAATCTCGTCCACCGTTTCCCCTTTAATGTGTAGTGCGGTGACAAATGCAGCAAATTGGGCTGGTGTTGCCTCGCCCTGCATTATCTCCTCCATTACTTCGGCAGCCTCCGTTACGCTTAGCGAATTGCCATTGGCAACGATTTTGATTGCTTCTTTAATCATTGGTGCTCTCCTTAGTTCAGAAAATTCCTGAGCAAATCCTTCCCCACCTCGGTCATAATCGATTCAGGGTGAAACTGAACACCCTCCACAGGAAATTGACGATGGCGCAGACCCATGATCATGCCACTTGATGTCCATGCGCTAACCTCAAGGCAATCGGGCAAGTCGTCATGCATTACTGCCAGGGAGTGGTAGCGGATGGCGGAGAAGGGATTGGGTAATCCAGAAAAAATCCCCTTGCCATCATGGTAAATGAGCGATGATTTGCCATGCTTGATTTCTCCAGCACGGTCAACCTTTGCCCCATAGCTGTAACCAATGCATTGGTGCCCGAGACAGACCCCCAGGGTGGGGATACGATTTCCAAAATACTGTATAGCTTCGTTAGAGATGCCGGCTTGCTTTGGAGTGCCGGGGCCTGGGGAAATGACGATGCGCTGGGGAGACATTGCCTCAATTTCACTCAAACTCATTTTGTCATTACGCACTACCCACACTTCCTCCCCCAGTTCACTCAAATACTGGAAGAGATTGTAGGTAAAGCTATCATAGTTATCTACTAGCAAAAGCATGTTGATTAGCCTCCGCTTGGTCTATAGCAGTGAATAATGCCTGAGCTTTGTTCAGAGTTTCCTGGTATTCACGCTCGGGGATGCTATCGGCGACAATTCCACTCCCTGCCTGGATATAGGCGATGTCATTCTTGATAACGATGGTGCGGATAGTAATGGCAGTATCCAGATTTCCGGAGAAGTCGAAGTAGCCTACTGCGCCAGCATAGGGTCCACGTTTTTCACTTTCCAGTTCAGCGATGATTTCCATCGCTCGGATTTTGGGAGCTCCGGAAACTGTGCCTGCCGGGAAGCAGGCGCGCAGGGCATCAAACTGGGAAAGCCCTGCTCTTAGCCTACCTTGAACATGGGATACCAAATGCATAACATGGGAATAGCGCTCTATATCCATAAGCTGGGTCACTTCAACTGTGCCTGGCTCGCTAATTCTGCCAATGTCATTACGTCCCAGGTCTACAAGCATAATATGCTCAGCACGCTCCTTCTCATCGTTCTTAAGTTCTTCTTCCAGAGCCAGGTCTTCGGCGGCATCCTTACCCCGACGGCGAGTGCCGGCGATAGGGTGATTGGACACTACGCCATCCTCCACCCGCACCAGAAGCTCAGGGGAAGCTCCTATAATATGGGAGTTGCCCAGTTGAAGATAGTACATATAGGGGGAGGGGTTAATAGACCTCAATGCCCGATATATGGCAAAGGGAGTGGCATTAGTATGCCTCGCCAGCCGCTGGGACAAAACAACCTGGATTATATCGCCAGCGTAGATATGCTCCTTGGCTTGAGATACTTTAGCCTCAAATTCTGCCCGGGAAAAGTTGGATGACACATCACTGAGAGCTGTCAGCTGAGAGCTATCAGCTGTCAGCATGACTGGTTGCTTTAGCCTCTCTGCCAAGCTGTCAATCTTATGAGTAGCCTCACGATATGCTGTCTCAATATCTCCATCTAAGTGGGCATGAGAAACAACCTTGATTTTGTGCGTAAGGTGGTCGAAAATGAGGAGGGTATCAGCCAGCATCAAGGTAGACTCAGGGAGGCTCAAAGAGTCATGGTCAGGTGAGGGCAGCCTTTCAAAGTAGCGGGCAACCTCATAGCTTAGATAGCCAACCATACCACCATGAAACCTGGGCAAGTCAGCAATCGGCACGGGGTGAAATTGACTGAACTCCTTCTCCACAAGGCGCAAGGGGTCAACGGGGTTCTTATTCTCTGTCTTCAAGATATGTGAAGGTTCAGTCCCAATGAAGCTATAGCGGGCCAGGTGCTCTCCACCCTCAACGCTCTCCAGGAGAAAGGAATAATTTCCACGAACTACCTTGAGGAAGGCAGATACTGGTGTCTCCAGGTCAGCCTGAATTTCACGGTAGATTGGCACCAGATTACCTTTTTCCCCTAGTCGGCGAACTTCCTCTAGCGTTGGATAATACATATCTTTTTCCCCTAATAAAAAAGCCTCTCGCCAAGGGGCGAGAGGCTTTACCTTCCGCGGTGCCACCCTATTTCAGTCTTACGACTATCTCTTTTCGGGCACGGCTCAACTTAGGAGCAATACCCTGGGCTTTTAACAGTGCCCTACCGACAAAGCCTACTCAGCCTTGTGCCTTTCGGTTTGCAGCTCCCAGGTCCATTCCAGCCTTGCGCAAGTATCGGCTCACACCTTACCCGACTCTCTGAACTCCGCCCTAGTCTGTACTAGTCCTGTTCCTAGCCTTTCACTTATTCAGTTTTATTATATTTTATCTAACAAGCCCACCCTTTGTCAAGAAAACTTGGCTGGGCAAAGTTAAAGACAGGTATAACATGCGCAAGGGAATCGTGATTCATTCAGATGTGTGGTTATACTATGAACAGATACAGCCTCATTGACAAATTGCGGAGTTCAAGGTAGAGTGTCCCGAATATTTGATAGGGCGAGTGTAATGTGAAAACAGTGAAAGTAGGTGGGTGTGGCATGATGTGGGGCGACCTTATCCAGCCTTCGGTTGAGATGGCTGAGAAGGCTGATGTGCACTATCAATGTTACGATTTTCTCACCGAATTTACCATGTCGTTGCTTTATCGGTTGAGGCAGAGAAGTCCTCTTTCAGGTTATCCCACCGATGTTGTGGAGTGGAATAAACAGCTTTTGCCCATCGCCATCAAGAGGGGCATCAGGCTTGTTTCTAATGGAGGAGGGGCTAATCCTGAGATAGCTGCTGATGAGATATTGTATGTGGCCCAGGCGTTGGAAGTGCCCTTGAAGCTGGGAGTTGTTACTGGCGATGATATGCTTGAGACGATAAAAAGGCTGCGAAAGGAAGGGATGAAATTCCCCAACACGGATACTGGCGAAGAGGATATTACCAGCATCGAAGACAAGGTGATAGGCGCTTATGCTTACATCGGCGCTGGCCAGATTATCGAGGCTCTTAAGGAGGGATGTGATGAGGTAGTGGGAGGAAGGTTCTCCGATAACGCTTTATACGTTGGGCCAATGATGTACGAGTTTGGCTGGAAATATGAGGAACCTTACTGGAATAAGATTGGTGCTGCCATAACTACGGGGCACATAGTTGAATCCTCCCGGTCGTGTTGCGGTGCAATGAGCAGCATATGGCGGGAGATTCCTGAGCCCTGGCATCCTGGTTATCCTATTGCCGAGATGAATGAGGATGGTACTGCGGTAATCACCAAGACGCCTGACACGGGAGGCTTAGTAAATCGGCAGACAGTCAGGGAGCAGTTGGTCTACGAGATTCTCGACCCACAAAATTACATAAGGCCCGATGGAATTGCTGATTTGACGACGTTGCAGCTTGAGGATATGGGTCCGAACAGGGTAAGGATTACCAACATGACTGGAAAACCAAGACCTGACAAGCTGAAGGTGGGAGTAGGCTTTCATGGTGGGTTTCTGTTTGATGTAACTGTTCACATTGTCTGGCCTGATGTTCTAGAGAAGGCGAGAATGTGCAAAAAGCATTTCCAAGAATGGCTTAAGTGGGCTAATCTGCGTCCTTTAGAGTGGGAGGTCCAGATTGACGGTGTTAACATGTGTTTAGGTCCCACCGTTTCCGTAGATGAGATAGAGGAAAAATATGGCAAGGACATTCCCGAGATAGGAGTAAGGTTTGCTACCAAGTGGCAGACTCGTGAAGAGGCGGAGTTCTTTAGGAGGGAGCTTGGAAGGGTTTGGTCAGTTTTTCCTGGTTTGCCATTTGGACAGCATGTTCCGCCAGCGCCCATTCGCATAACAGCTTTCTGGCCAACGCTTATCCCCAGGAGCGAAGTCCATCCTGCATTAGCTATAAAGGAAAACAAGCTATAGGAAGGCGGCAGAATGGCAGTAGAGATACCAAAGACAGGCAAGGTGCAACTAAAGGATATTTGCTATGCACGCTCTGGAGATAGGGGAGATAAAAGCAACATTGGTTTGCAGGCTATTGATTTCGACGAAAAGGTTTATGAACTGATAAAGAAGAAGGTGACCCCCGAGGCACTGCAGGAGCATTTCAAGGAATGGAGCAAGGGTGATGTGCATATTTATCCCATGGATAACATGAAGGCTTTGAACATCGTTCTTGACCATGCTCTTGGTGGGGGGATGACCATCACCCTCCGCTGGGATGGCACCGGGCAGGCAATGTGTCAGGCACTGTTGCGCATGTATATTGATGTCGATTAATAGTTTGAGACACAGGTAACAGAAGTTCTCCAGCCTGGCAAAGGAGTTCACTTGCCAGGTTGGTTTTTATTGAGTTTGGTATTGTAAATACTATCTGGTTAGATTTATTATTTAACCAAGATTTCGCAATATGTGGGGATATCAATGGCGGTAACCAAAGAAAAGGAACTGAACATACAATCAATTACCGAAGGTAAGTTAACCTGGTTTTATATTGAAAAGCCCTCTGCCGCTGAGGTTGAATTTCTAAAGCAGCGTTTCAAATTCCATCCCCTTAACCTGGATGACGTCTTGAGCCGCATCCAGCGTCCTAAAATCGACGAATATGATGACCATTTATTCATAGTGCTCCATTTTCCGGTATTTGATAAGGAGAATCGGATAACGAGGCCGAGCGAGGTAGATGTTTTTGTCGGCGAAAATTACCTTGTCACTGTGCATTGTTCTGCTGACCTCAAGCCACTGACTAAGTTCTTCAGGGAGTGTCAGATTAATGAAGAGAAGCGCCGCGCCTATTTAGGACGAAGCTCCGGTTTTCTGTTCTACCATATTCTCGATAGGTTGATTAACTATTGCTTCCCCATCCTGGGTAAGATTACTGAAAGCATTGATGATGTGGAGAATGTTATCTTCGCCAAAGCTGTTCCAGAAACAGTTCGTGAGATCGCCCTGATTCGGCACGACCTTATTTCTTTTCGCCGGGTTATTCATCCTCAGATACCGGTAATCGAGATGCTGGAGAACGAGGAATATCCTTTCTTTAAAGAAGACCAGGAAGCTTATTTTGGTGATATTGCTGACCATACTCGTAAAATCTGGGATGGACTTGAAGATAGCAAGGAAGTCGTCGACGGGCTTGCTGAGACTAGCAATTGGTTAACTTCAAATCGGATTCAAGAGATAATGCGTGTTTTGACTATTATCATGGTAATCATAGCACCAGCTACATTAGTGGCTAGCATTTACGGTATGAACATCCCCTTACCAGGCGGACTGGAGGCAGGCAATCTGTTACCTTTAGGCATTTTGCTTTTGGTTATGGCATTTATCGGTGCAGGCATGATTGTTTACGCTCGCCGCCGAAAATGGTTTTAGGTATCCCTTGATTTAGAGCGGGCTCTTTTGCCTTCCAAATTGATGAAGTTCATCGCAGATAATAACGTTGGTAAATTAGCTAAATGGCTCAGGATTATTGGCTATGATACCTTGTTTTTCGATGAAAAGGATGATGGGAAACTGATTAAAATCGCGGGCAAAGAGGACAGGACGATTCTGACCAAGGACACCCAAATCATGGTAAGGCGGTTGGTTACCAGTGGCAAGCTAAAGGCTGTATTGATTAAACACGATGACCCCAAAGCTCAATTGCAGGAAGTGGTTACAAAACTAAATTTAGATTATCATCGTAAACCTTTCTCTGTTTGTCTGGAGTGTAACCAACCACTAATGCCAAAAAGCAGGGAGGAAGTGCGGAGTTTAATTCCGCCTTATGTGTTCAAGACTCAGGATCACTATATGGAATGTCCAGTATGCCACCGTATCTATTGGCAGGGCACTCACTGGCAAAGGATGAGTAAGGAACTGGAGGAGCTTGCCAAGGAAGAGAAATGAAAATCGTCACCGCTGACCAGGTGAAGGAAATTGAAAATCAAGCTGTTAACTTGGGCATTTCATTGGAAACGCTCATGGAAAATGCCGGCAACGCTGTAGCTGCACAGGTCAAGCAAGTATTGCATAGCGCTGTTGGTAAAAGGGTGTTGGTTCTGGTTGGTCCGGGCAATAACGGTGGCGACGGCTTGGTAGCTGCGCGTTATCTCCATGACTGGGGGGCTAAGGTCAATATTTGCCTTTGTGCCTCCAGGGCACAGAATGATAGGAACCTTGAACTAGCTATGCAATGCGGGATACCTATTATCCACGCTTATGAAGGTAGGGCTCTCGCTGACCTGCGTGCTTCCATATCCTCGGCTGATGTCATCATTGACGCCCTTTTTGGCATTGGCAAAATCCGCCCTATTGAAGGGATATTCAAGGAAGTATTGCAAAACGTTTCTATGGTTAAGGGAACGAAGTCAAAGCCTGTCCTGGTGGCTGTTGATTTACCCTCAGGGCTCGACTCCGATACTGGCGAAGTAGAGCCGAGTTGTCCAAGCGCTGACATCACTGTTACCTTCGGTTATCCCAAAATTGGGTTATTCAATTTTCCTGGCGCCGAGAAAGTGGGCAAGCTTATCATTGCTGACATTGGAATTCCTCAGGATTTAGAGCAGGATATAGATGTGGAATTGATAACCGAGCGGTGGGCAAGGGAAACTTTGCCCCAGCGTCCTTTGAATGCTCATAAAGGTAGTTTTGGGAAGGTATTGGTCATTGCTGGCTCGGTTAACTACATCGGCGCTGCTTATCTCGCCTGTATGGGTGCTGCCAGAGTGGGTGCTGGGCTGGTGACTTTAGCTACTGCTACTAGCCTTCAACCCATCCTGGCGTCTAAATTGACCGAGATAACCTATATCCCACTGCCTGAAGCTGAGCCAGGGATAATTGGTTCAAAGGCGGTCTCTACTCTACAATTGGAGCTTAGCAATTATGATGTATTGCTTCTTGGCTGTGGATTGGGACAGCATCCTGAAACGGTGGAATTCGTTAAGTCTTTGCTAACTGATAGCTCTCAGCTGTCCGCTGTCAGCTGTCTAATTCTGGATGCTGATGCCGTTAATACCTTAGCTCAAATCCCTCAGTGGTGGCGAAAGTTAAGGCAGGATGCTATCCTTACGCCACATCCTGGGGAGATGGCGAGATTGTTGGGAATTTCGGCAAAAGAAGTTCAGGGAAGCAGGTTATCAATAACGCAACGCTCAGCGAAGAAATGGAAGAAAACCGTTGTGCTTAAAGGAGCTAACACGATTGTGGCTGCTCCAAATGGGGAAGCTAAAGTGAATAATGCTGCGAATCCTGCTCTAGCTTCAGCGGGGACGGGGGATGTCCTCGCTGGCGCAATAGCTGGACTAGCGGCGCAAGGGCTTTCTCTTTTCGATGCTGCTGCCTGTGGGGTGTATCTTCATTCTCGAGCGGGTGACATTGTCGCTGAGGAGCTGGGTGATGCCGGGGTAATTGCCACTGATTTGCTACCTGTTTTGCCCAGGGTAATCAAGGCATTGAGAGAGGGTTAGCTGTCATGTTACTGGCTATTGATATTGGAAACAGCAGCATCGCCATAGGTATATTTGATGGTGAGAAGCTTAAGGCTACTTGGCGATTAGCCACAAGCATACAGCGCGAGGCGGATGAATATGGTGCTTTGCTGGTTGCCTTTCTCAAGCAGAAAAAGTTGCCTATTTCGAAAATCACTGGGGGAGTGACGTGCAGCGTTGTTCCACCGTTGACCCCTGTTTTTCAGGGGATGTGCCGAAAATACCTGAATATTCTCCCTTTAATAGTTGAAGCGGGGGTTAAAACGGGGATACGCCTCTGCGTGGATAACCCGCGGGAACTTGGCCCTGACCGCGTAGTGAACGCTGTTGCTGCTCACCATCTTTATGAGGGTCCGGCGATTGTCATTGACTTTGGCACTGCTACTACCTTTGATGTTATTTCTAAAGAAGGTGATTATTTAGGCGGAGCCATTTCACCGGGAGTTACCATTTCTACTGAGGCGCTATTCTCCCGCACTGCTATGTTACCCCGTGTGGAGTTAGTTCGCCCCAAGCAAGTTATTGGCACGAATACGATTTCTGCGATGCAATCAGGTATAATATTTGGGTATATAGGGCTTGTTGAGGGTATGATTAATCGCACAGAACGGGAATTAGGGAGTAAAGTGAAGGTGATAGCTACTGGAGGATATGCCCACCTTCTGGCTAAGGCAACATCGCGGATAAAGATAATAAATCCTGATTTGTCGTTAATTGGGCTGCGTCTTATCTATGAACTGAACAAGACAGAAGAGCGCAAGGAGCATCATGCTTGAAGGGAAAACCGTAGTTTTGGGGGTAACCGGGAGCATCGCTGCTTATAAGGCAGTGGATATTGCTAGCCAGCTTAGCAGGGCAGGGGTGAAGGTGGATGTGGTTATGACTAAAGAGGCTACCAAGTTTGTATCTCCGCTCAGTTTTCGTGCCATTACCGGAAGGACTGTGGCGACCGACATGTTTGATGCCTCTTCGGAGCTTAATGTTACCCATATTGCCATGGCTAGGGCTGCTGATGTAGTTGCTATCGCTCCAGCCACGGCTAATGTCATTGCTAAGTTAGCTACTGGCATTGCTGATGATGTGCTGTGTTGCACGGTGTTAGCAACCAATGCACCTGTAGTAATAGCGCCAGCCATGGATGTGAACATGTATGAGAATCCTGTTACCCAGGAAAATGTGTCCAAGCTAAAGAAGCGTGGCTTTATCTTTGTAGGACCAAAATTTGGCAAGTTGGTTTCGGGGGTGGAGGGTCTGGGACGGTTTGCCAATACTGGGGAGATAATAGGTGTTATTTCTCAAGTATTGGGTAGGGGAGGAAGTTTTGCCGATAGGCATATCGTGGTTACTGCTGGTGGCACGCAGGAGTTTATTGACCCGGTTCGCATTATTACTAACCGCTCTTCGGGAAAGATGGGTTATGCCCTTGCTGAGGCTGCTCGTGATCGGGGAGCTAAGGTAACGTTGATTACTGGTCCCACCTTGCTCACCAGACCTGCTGGTGTTGAAGTAATTGATGTTTGCACTGCTGAAGAGATGCTTCAGGCAGTGAGAAGCGCTATTTCTGGGGTTGATGTTTTGATTATGGCAGCAGCGGTAGCGGATTACCGCCCCAAGACTAAAGCCAAAGAAAAGATAAAGAAAGAAGGTGCTGGATTAACCCTGGAGTTGGAACGCACTCCAGATATTTTGAGCGAGATTAAAGGGGATTTCATCAGAGTAGGTTTTGCCGCTGAAAGTGAAAATCTGGTGGAAAATGCCACACAAAAGTTGCGACGGAAAAACCTTGACCTTATTGTAGCTAATGACGTTACTGCTGAGGATAGTGGGTTCGGCGTCGATAGCAATCAAGTAACCATAATTGATAAGGATGGTAAAGCGAAAAAGCTGCCGCTCCTTCCCAAAAAAGAGGTGGCTGATAAAGTTCTGGACAAAGTGGCGAAGCTTTTGACTGAAAGGTACAAAGAACGATAACGCCCTACGCTTAATCATCCAAGCTTAATAGAGACCTTGCGGAGAAATGCCTGAAATTCCTAAAGCCTATGAGCCAGGTAACATAGAGAGAAGGTGGTATAACTTCTGGCTCAAGCAGGGCTACTTTACCCCTGAGATAGACCCCAAAAAGAAGCCTTTCGTTATTATCATGCCACCGCCAAATGTTACCGGCGAGCTCCATCTGGGGCATGCTCTTACTACTACCCTGGAGGACGTGATGGTCAGGTGGCAACGCATGAAGGGGGAGCCCACATTATGGTTACCTGGAACTGACCATGCTGGCATTGCCACACAGGTAGTAGTGGAGCAGCAGTTGGCAGAGCAATCGGTGACCAGAAGGGATATAGGCAGGGAGAAATTCCTTCAACTGGCCTGGGAATGGGCGAATAACAGCAGGGAGAGTATCAACCTCCAGCATCAGATGCTGGGGGCTTCATGTGATTGGACGCGTGAGCGATTCACCCTGGATGAGGGGCCGAGCAAGGCAGTCCGCACCGCCTTTGTCAACTTGTATAACAAAGGGCTGATTTACCGAGGAGAGCGCATCATAAACTGGTGTCCCCGGTGTCAGACTGCTCTTTCTGACCTGGAAGTGGAGCACAAGGAGATTAACGGGCATCTTTATTACATTCGTTATCCTTTAGCAGACAAAAGTGGTTTTATCACTGTAGCTACCACCCGTCCCGAGACTTTCTTTGGTGATACTGCGGTAGCGGTGAATCCTGAAGATGCGCGATACAAAGATCTGGTAGGCAAGAAAGTAGTGCTTCCTATCATAGATAAGCAAATTCCCGTTATCGCCGATGATGCCGTGGATGTATCTTTTGGCACCGGAGCCTTGAAGATAACTCCGGCGCATGACGCCACAGACTTCGAAATAGGGCAGAGACATAGTCTGCCACTGGTGGATATTATGAACCCCGATGCCACTCTGAATGAGAATGCCGGTCCTTACGCTGGCCTGGAGAGATTTGCCTGTCGGGATAAGGTGGTGAATGATTTGAAAGAAAAAGGCCTGTTGGAGAAAATAGAGCCTTATTTGCATTCAGTGGGGCATTGTATTCGTTGTCAAACAATGGTTGAGCCCAGGGTTAGCCTGCAATGGTTTATTCGTACCAAGCCTCTAGCGGAAAAGGCTATAAGGACGGTCAGGGAAGGTGACATAACTATAATACCGGAGCGGTTCACCAAGATATACTTTGAGTGGATGGAAAATATTAAGGATTGGTGTATTAGCCGGCAACTCTGGTGGGGGCATCGCATTCCGGTGTGGTATTGCCAGGATTGTGGTGAGTTCACCGTTTCCGTGGATATTGCTTCTCACTGCTCACACTGTGGTTCAAGCCAGATTGTTCAAGATAACGATGTTCTTGATACTTGGTTTAGCTCAGCTCTATGGACGCATTCCACGCTTGGTTGGCCAGAGGATACCGAAGATCTGCGCTACTTTTATCCTGGCGCGGTGATGGAGACAGGTTATGACATACTATTCTTCTGGGTGGCAAGGATGATTATGATGGGGCTGGAGGATACTGGTGAAATACCATTCCGCACCGTTTATCTTCACGGCTTGATTCGGGACGAACATGGCGAAAAGATGAGCAAGCTACGCGGGAATGTTATTAATCCCGCCGAAGCTATCAATGAATATGGTGTTGATGCTCTGCGCTTTGCCCTTGCCAGCAATAGCACGCCGGGGAATGATATAAGTCTCGGCAGGGGAAAGGTGGAATCCAGCCGCAATTTCGTCAACAAGCTGTGGAACGCTGCCAGGTTCATTTTTCAAAGTGTGGATGCAACGACACTAGCAGAACAAACTATGGAAATAGAGGTTGAGCCGCAGTTATTGGAAGACCGCTGGATTGTCAGCCGTCTCAACCGTGTAATAGGTGAAGTCAACAGGCTTATGGAGAGGTTCGAGTTTGGGGAAGCCTGCTGGCAAATATATGATTTTATGTGGGGCGAGTTCTGTGATTGGTATGTCGAGATTGCCAAGTTGCGTCTCCGTCCTGTAGAACCTGCAGCATCACCTTTGCCATTTCTGGTGAATGTGCTGGAGTGCTCGTTGCGTCTTTTACATCCTTTCATGCCCTTTGTTACTGAGGAGCTGTGGCAAAATGTAAAGCAGCATTTCCCTGAGGAAAGCCACATGCCTGATTCCATTATGATAGCTTCCTACCCTGTTGCTGACAATGGTGCAATAGACCCTGAAGCGGAACGAGCGATGAATTCAGTGATAGAAATTATCCGTTCCATCCGTAATGTTCGTGCCCGGTATAAGGTGGAGGCAGCCAAGCAAATTGAAGCGTGGGTTTATGCTGATGAACTCTTGCCCCAAATTTCTTCACAAGCTGAAGCAATCAAAACGCTAGCACGAGTTAATCCGTTAGCTGTTGCTCCTCGAAGGGAAAGGGAGAGTGATGTGGGGCGCGCAGTTGTTCTGGTACTCAAGGAATCCGAGGTAATTTTGCCATGGGCAAGCCTGGTTGACTTATCTGCTGAGGAGCAACGGTTGATCAGGGAACGTGAGGTGATTGAGGCAAGGATAGGTCAGCTCGACGCCAGGCTACGGGATAATGATTTTTTGGCGAAAGCGCCACAGCATGTCGTTGAAAAGGAAAAGCAAAGACTTACTGAGCTCAAAGATAAGCTTGAGCGGGTGAAGATGGAGATTTCTCAGCTTCGTTCCTGAGACGTTCCCCTTTTTCGTTCTAAATGGTGACACAACGCCAGCAACGCCTTTTTGGTATCACTGGCAACACGAGACTTATCGTTGCGGATTAATCTTTTCTTAAATAACCAATAGGTAAACTCGTTGAGCTCACTTAAATTCATAGATCTGCGTCTGGGATAACGCTTCTCCCTTTTAAATTGCTGTGCCAATTCTTGTTCACTCTCGCCATAAAGATATTGATATGCTTCATTAATTGTGTTTCCTTCATTGATTAAACCAGCGGTTCGCCTTCTTTTCCGAATCTCTTCAGCGATGGTCAAAATGAGAAGTCTTTCCATGAAGATTCCATATAGGTAGTTGAGATAAGCTCGATATTTAGCATTACCGATCAGCTCCTTGAACTCGTCTTTGGACAGCTCTATCGGTTGCTGATCGAAGAAGAGGAGATTAATTCGCTCTTTGTGTGGAATGAGCTCGCTAACCTCCTCACATAGTCTTTGAGCAAGGAGTAACCAATCAAAAGCTTCATTAGCGATGAGGTATTGGCAATGCCTGTCGTCATAGTCCTCTTCAGTGCTGTCCCATACCTTGACGGCTTCGAGTAAGGCTAGATACCAGTGTTTACCCTGGGCGATAGCCTGTTTCAAATGTTTGATTGCCTCGACATCGCTTGGGGCAAGCTCAGCTATTTGTTGCTTCGCTACTAGGGAATTTACCGTCGCCATAGAATAATTATAGCTTTTTAGTCCATTTTAAGATAGGAGTTCACAAAATTCTCCGAGGAAAACTGTCCTTCGGTAATTTGGGCGGCAATGTCTTCACCAAAGAGTTGCTCTGCTATCTCAGCGGGAGATAGACCTTTGCTAAACAGAGCTCTAATGCGCTGCCCTGTTTCCTCGAGGTACTGGATGGTTTTCTCCAGCATGGTGGATGGTTCAGTGATTATGTATTCTGGCGCAGTGAGTAACACCCGCGGCATTAATTCTTTGATTTTCTTAAGTGAAATTATCGTTTTCCATTGGTTTTCCTCAATCCTGGCTAACCTGGGATGGGTGACGGTGGCCAGATCGCCCGAGAAAAGCCATCCTTTATTCCTCTCAAAGAGGCAAATATGGTCATCGCTATGTCCCGGTGTATGGATTACCTCGAACTGGAAGTGTGCCGTTTTGACCACATTACCGATTTTCTTTACCTGACTGGGCAATGCATGTCCCCAGAGTGTTTCCTGATAGGGATATGGTTGGGGCGGCTGCTCGATTTTGTCTATCGCCGCTGGGTGAGCAAGTATCTCCAGGCCATAGTTCTGTTGGAGAGTGGCATTACCCCCGATATGGTCATGATGATAGTGGGTGTTGACCAGGAGCTTTACCCCTTTGTCTTTCAGGAAATCGGCTAGTTCCTTGCCTGTGCAATCAGGACCGCTGTCTATTAACAAACCATCTACCAGGTAGGCACAGGCGCAGTAAGGAGGATGACTCTCAGAAAAGAGGCTCATCTTGATCTGGGTGACTTCTTCATAGCGGGTTGTCGTTAGCATAATCCTATTTTCCCCTAATCTGGCTTGCTAGCCGCTTGTTTTATCTCCTTGATGATTATAATCCTTGGCGTAACCTTGTATAAAGTACCTGTACTCGTTCATATGATTAGTCACATATTAGCCTCCTCCTTCTGTCATTGCGAGGCACACCCCCTTCTATCATTGCGAGGCACGCCAGTGCCGAAGCAACCCCAGTTTAAAAATGTAGTTGCCCAATTTATTGGGCAGTTGTGCCTGATGAATCAGGCAACTACAAAATCCGGAGCTAGGTCATTTGGATTTTGGTCATTTGATATTGTTTAGTATTTCGGATTTAGTATTTAGAGTTTTGCTTTCCTGAGATTGCCACGCCTTCGGCTCGCAATGACAATAAGAAAGGCTCGCAATGACATGGGGAGGGCTCCAGCAGAGCGAAGAATTCTTCAGGCCGCAAATTTAAGCTCAAAATAGGACATAATCTTCATACTTTGAGGTGTCACCTATCTATCTGACCTACATCAGGAGGAAGAACCAGGGAAGATAGTGTGTGGTTAGCTATAAATTATCTGCGCACATTCAGGAGGGTGAGCACGTCTGCCAGGGGCAGAGTATTTACTATATGTTGAGGCTCACACCAGGCTCGCCGCGCCATGCCGACTCCAAACCTCATAAAATCAAGGTGGGAGACATCATGGGCATCGGTCTCGATAGCAAGCTTCACACCCAGTTCTCTAGCTCTGGAGGCATGAATATCATTCAAGTCAAGTCTGTTGGGCATGGCATTTATTTCCAGGATTTTGTTGTTCTTGGCAGCGGTGCGAAAAACCGCTTCCAGGTCAATGGCTACAGGTTCACGCTCGCCCAGAAGACGACAGGTAGGATGGGCAATAATGTCGACATCGGGGTCCTCTACAGCGCTTAGCACTCTCTGGGTCATTTTTCCCTCGCTTTGGTTCATCGCTGAATGCACCGCAGCGATAACTACATCCAACTTTGCCAAAATTTCGTGGGGCAAATCCAGTGTCCCGTCTGCTCGGATATCAACCTCGATACCACTGAACACTTGAATGCCGTCTATGTATTCATCGACCTTTTTGATTTCCTCAATCTGTTTCCTTAGCCGTTCAACATCAAGCCCGTGGGCGATGCCGCGCCCACCAGAATGCTCGGTGATGGCAATATACTGATACCCTAATTTTTTAGCCGCTAGAGCCATTTCCTTGATGGAGCTATGCCCATCACTCCAATCGGTATGCATGTGGAGGTCTCCCTTTATATCGGATATCTCTACAAGCCTGGGGATGGCTCCCCGTTCAGCCTTTTCCACCTCGCCTTGATCTTCTCTAAGCTCGGGGGGAATATACTGCATCCCCAGTCGGCGATAAAAATTCTCTTCATCAGCAAATTTCTCCAGCTTATCTGTGGCAATATCGGTGATGCCATATTCGCTCAATTTCAATCCTTGCCTTCGCCCTCTTTCCCTTAAAGAGATGTTATGTTGTTTACTTCCGGTGAAATATTGAAGCAGTGACCCAAAAGCCGCATGTTCTACCAATCTTAGGTCGACTTGCAAACCACCGGAGACAATGGCGCTTGATTTAGTGGGTCCCTGGACTAAAACCTGCCCCACAATAGGTAACGAGACGAAGGTATCCATAACTTTCTGGGGGTTATCGACGGTGCCCATAAGGTCAATGTCGCCCAATGTTTCTCGAAAGCGGCGCAGGCTTCCAGCGTAAGTTAGGTTTCTCACTCCGGGGACAGAGTTGAGAGCACTGAGTATTTCTTCGACGATAGGCAAAGCTTCCCCGATAGAGATGCGTTGGTCCTTGCGGCGGGAGGCCTCGACTTGCTGGAGGATATTATTGGCGGTCTTTTCACCAAGACGAAACAGCGTGGCTACTCGCCCATCCTTTATCGCTTGCTCCAGGCTATCTGCTGAGGTTATCCCCAGTTCGGAGCAAAGTTTGTTAGCTGTCTTAGGGCCAATCCCCGGTATATCGAGGAGATTAGTTATCCCTTCGGGAAACTCGGCTTTAAGTTTCTCGTAGTATTCCAGTTTTCCTGTGGTCACCAGTTCGGTTGTCTTTTTGGCTATTGCGTCTCCTACCCCGGGGATATTCTTCAAGTCCTCCCCTTCATCAATCATAATTCTTATTTCCTTGGGATAGTGCTCAATAGCGCGAACTACCTTCTGGTAAGCACGAATCTTAAACTGGTTCTCACCTTTAAGTTCCAGGAGGTCAGCTATATCGGCAAATACTTTGGCAATAGCGGTGTTTTTCACTGGTTCTTAAACTTCTCCCTTATCCACTCCCAATCTGGATTGCCATGGTCGAAGAACGACTTGAAGTTATCCTTCAGCCACGCGTAGTAATCATCTTCCACAAATTGGCAAAAGGCTTCTGCAAGCTGTTCCTTGGAAATATCATCGGGAATTTCCAGCTCCATATCTTCAAACTCTGAATCTAGGAATTCCTCAACTACATCTCTATCAAGCATCTTTTGCCTCCACATAACCCAGTATAGTGGTGTTCCTTGTTACTTTATCTTCTCAGTCATATCCTACGTAGCATCAGTTCCACAAATATTAACTTTTTCCTAGTTCCCATTTTTCTAAAAATATTACTCATTCACAATCATTCAATAAATTCCCTCCGGGTCTTGCAAGGACGGACATTTATCACAATTGGGTCTCTTAACTGTGGGCTATCTACTACTGCTTGTCCTATGCCTAAAGAAGGAACATTATTCCACATTTCCTCGGTGATATCTCCAGTAGTAAGCTTTAAAGCTCCAAGATTGGCTTGGCTCCTAATGGTATGTACAATTCTGGTGTTACAAAGCTCGAAAATTTCATTGGGAAGATGTGAGGGTTGTTGAGATATAAAGCAAAGGCCTAGCCATCTCTTTCTACCTCGCCGAGCAATTTCACGAAGCATCTCAATAGTCTGTAACATCTTCCCACTTTTCTCACGACTAATGAAGCTGTGTGCCTCCTCAATAACAACTAGTGTCTTTATAGAATTTCCAGCAAGCTTCTCATCAAATATCTTCCTCAGTAAATCGGCAATAACTATATTCTTAACAATATCACTACAGTTGCTCACATCGAAGACAGTGACTTTACCTTCCTCCAGCAAGTGCTTAGCATCAATAACTTCTATCCCCTCGGTATCGAAGGCTCTTGTTCGATTGAGCCGACCAAGCTTGCTCATTAAAGCATAAAAGGAATTTCTATCTGCTCCTCTTGCCTCCTCAGCACGTACGCTACACTCACGGATTATATTGCTAAGAGTATATGATACGTGGGATTTCGTTGTGAGCACGGATCTTAAACTTGGTTCTTGATGTTCAGGAGCAACAGGAGTTTTCTTCTTAAGACCTTCGATAACATCTATCAGACGCCTCTCTTGAGCCTCCCCAGCCTCAATCAGCTCTGAGATTATAAGAGGCTCCAAGTCTTGTATCCTTATTGTAAACGGTTTGGCGTCTTCCCTAGCACTCTCGCTCGCCACCGGATAGAAGACTTCAAAGTTATCTAGTCCCTGTGGTTCACAGTTATATGTCTTTAGCAAGCCAAATAATTTTTCCTCCTGTGTTGGTTCATCCATTCTAACGTACTCGCCTTCCACATCAACTATAATAATGGCATATGCAGCCTTGTATAATTCCTCGATGATAGCTTGCGCTGTATTTGTTTTTCCAGAACCTACAGTGCCAAATATGCCTAAATTACGAGGCAAAACTTTTTTGTCCCAACTTCTAAGCAATACCGGCACGTCAGGGTAACCATCCAGTGAACCTAGTAGTATGTCACCGTCTATTGTTAGCAATTTCTTAACCTCATCAGAGGAGAGCTCTTCTACATAAGCTTGAGGTGCCGGGCGAGTATTTGTACCGTAGACTACATCATTTCGTAGCTCTCCTAGTATCTCGATTCCGCCAACAGCATAATAATTTGGCACCGAGGGAAAAGATTCACCCTTAAGGATAGAAGTCTGAGCTAAGGCAGAATCGCGACCAACTTCCTCTGGACTATAGAACGGCCCTTCTACAATTCTGCCTAAAAATTCTTTTGAAGGCTGGGAGGTGTTATCTGGGTTTATTATCTTCACATACTTATTCCGGGCTAAATCTCCAATTTTCTCCCTGGATACAAGAATTTCTGTACGGCTGTTTCCAATGCCGCTTCGGTCGAAGTGTACATGTCCTAACATCATCTCCTCCTTTGATCACTTTCAGATTGCTCGAATGGAAGCGAACCTGCTTTGGCTAATCTAAAATCTACCATGCGCTGGAAGTCTGAGGAAGCTAACAGATGGCTACATAGACTATCAGCGTAATCTATCAAGAGCGGATAAGCACGCATCGGCTGAAATAGAGAATCACGTATAACTATTGATGCTGCTTCATGAAATAATTCCTGATGAGCATGAAATATGTAAGCACGACTACCTGCTTTATAAAGGCCAACATCTAAGCATGGACCGTGAGTATCTATAAAATGTCTAAAACGGTTCTCGTCAGTGGTATTAAAGTGGGCCCGAGGCAACCAATCTTCAAGGTCTTCCTTAAAAGATCGAAGCTTTAGGTACTCTAGTGGCTTTAGAGCCAGACCCAAACTGACAATTTCATCATGTGTAGACTTGGCAACTACCCCAACAATAGTTTTCTTATCTATCATTTTTTCACAAAGAGACAAGCAGGAATCTAAGGCTCTCATTCTGCCAATTCCAGATCTCAATTCAAATGGTACTAAAGGTCCATTAAACATTAGCCATTCCTCTTGCCGGTCCAGCGCTATCTTCCTCTCCATGTAGAACATAATGGCGCGTATGAGCAATCCTGATATAAGCCTACTTTCCTGCTTCCGATTTTTGAGAATTTCTAATACTGAGGATTCAGGAGGATGCACTTGCTGCTCTGAGATAAAGACGATGCCATCAGTACGTCGATTTCTATAAGATGTTGCCGCTACGCCGATTCTACATCGTATGCCTGACAACATTGGATAAGTAGAGTATGTGCCATCTACAGCGCAAACCTGGCTTCCGTAAAGTTTTTCTTCTGCCCAAGCTAATTGATCTTGAGAGATCTTGCATACTTCATATTCTTTTTTAAGGAGTTCTCTAGCTTCCTTTCGGATTTTTTCGTTCTGAGCTGTAGATAAGGCGATATCTTTAGAAAGCTCCTCACTGATGGACTTTGCATGAGTTTCAAAATCCTTCCACTTATCCGGACTTATAAAATCACTAAAAGCTACTTCCTGTTCTTTTTGTCGACCAATTGCCATCTAGATACCTCTAAGTAACCATTATAGTGTGGATTTATATCTTTTTCACAACAAGTATATATTCATGACTATATACCTTTCTGGCATTCGGGTTACTAGTTGAGGTAAATCTTCCCGTAATCTTATCGCGATATGGAGTGATTATTTTCCCAGATATAGGCCGTTCAATTATCTGCTCTGCGATGAAGCCAGCTTCCTCCAACTGTTCAAGCGTAATTTCAACAATTGGTATGTGAATGCCTCGCAAGGCAGTATCCCCCAAAACTATGCAAGCTCGTCTTCCTTTTCTTAATACCCTGCAAAATTCTCTATATACTAGGCACATGTCTATAAAGTAATTACGGATAGCTCGGGATAACCTCCTATTCAAAGGAGCGAGCGCATTAACTACTTCGTAGGCTTTTTGATTCCTCGCTAAATAAGTATGGTAGCTGTTGTCTTTATTATTCATACTACCTATAAAAAGAGCCTTGGATCCAGACAGCAAAGCGGAATAACCGTAGAGGTAAAGCGAAAGTTGATGTATGCTAGGATAGTCGTACGATATACCATAAGGGGGTGATGTTACAATAAGATCCACACTCTTGTCCTTAAGAGGTAAATGTCGAGCATCAGCGTTCCCTACAATCGATCTAATTGATAGCAGTCCTTTGCTTTCTAGAACCTGATAATATTCTTCGTTCCTAGCGACCATGTGGGATAAATGATGCCGAAATGTTTCATTAGGAGATTCAGGAGCTTTAGAGTAGTCTTTCTGGGGCTTTATACTTCTGGCTAGCCAATATGAACAATTTTTCAAAATATGAGACAAGCTACATAGGAAGAAGTTACGGATGTCTATGTCAGCTTCAAGCTGAATTCGATCTCTTAACAGGATTAGCTGCTCCAAATTGATTTTGCCAAACCAATATAAAAGGCGGTCATAATTCTGGAAATCGCTAGAAGTAGTTTGCTCTTGAGGGATTAGCCCGGCTTCTAGATCATCACAAAGCAAGGTATACCGCTTTCTTAGCTTGTCCGGCGGAATAGGCACAATCTTTGCTCTGCTAATCAAGATGGCTAATGGATTAACATCGAAGCCTATGCTTTGTCTCCCAACAAGCTTTGCTTCAACGAGAGTAGTTCCGCAGCCGCCAAATGGATCACAGATTACATCTCTGAGTTCACTATGCTCCTTAATCAAGGCTGAAGTAAGCTGGGGTATGAACTTTGCTGGGTACCTATGATAACTGTGAGTTAAATACTGGGTGCTTATAGGGGTCAAATCTGCAAATGCCCATTTAGAGTCTCTACATACTTCTTGAATCTCCACTGAAGCTACCTCAAAAACACCACGAAATAGGCTTTCCACATTTAGCACAGGTAGTAATGTGCAAACGTGCTTCCATTATTTCGTCCTCCTCACAAATGCATATATATAGTTTTACTGCTTTACATCGTGCCTTCGGCGTGATTCTTCAATCAGGGCTGAAATATTAAAGTTTGTTCCTGTTCTGGCTTTGATTTTCTTCCGTAATGCTTGAGCCCGCTGAAGAAAATTTGAACTTCGGGCAGGCTTTCGGTTCTTCATTTCATAAATTCCTTCCGCAGCAGTGTTTATATTTCTTTCCTGAGCCGCAGGGGCAGGGGTCGTTGCGGCCAACTTTCTTACCGGCTATTACAGCCTGTTTTTTGCGTGGTGGCTCTTTAACCAAGCTAACGCGATAAATGCTGCGGACGACATCATGCTGGATGCTAGCCAGAAGACCATCGAAGAGAGTGCCTCCTTCCCTCTTATAAACTATCAGCGGATTTTGCTGTCCCACAGCGCGCAAGCCTATTCCCTGCCGCATATCCTCCATGGTGGTAAGATGCTCCATCCATAAGCGGTCAATAACGCGAAGCATTACTACACGCTCGATAAGGCGCATGTTTTCAGAGCCTATTTCCTGCTCCTTCTGCTCGTAAAGGTCAACGGCGTAATTGGTTAGCTTTTCGGTAATTTCCTTGTCATCAAACTCGGGTTGCTTCGCTGCCCCTTCGCGGAGTTTATCCTGAGCGAGATTCTTCGGTCGCTTCTCTCCCTCAGAATGACGAGAGGCGAAGGGCTCAGGGCTTCGGCTCGCAATGACATAAGAAAGGCTGGCAATATCAGGTGGTGAGGGAAAGATGGCGGAAATGTCTTCACGCAATCCTGATGAATCTAGCTCACTTAAATTGTGGTTGACATGAGCATCCACCACGGTTTGAATTTCATCTTTGATCATAGACATTATATTTGCCTTAAGGTCGGCACCGCTCAGTATTTTCTTCCTGTCGGCATAAATTACCTCGCGATGCTGGTTGACTACATCGTCATACTCAACAAGGTGTTTGCGAATATCGAAGTTATATCCCTCGCTCTGCACCTGAGCATTTGTTATCGCTTTAGTGACCATAGGATGCTCGAGAGGCTTATCCTCTCCCAGCCCAGCCCATTGCATAAGTCCTCCGATGCGGTCGCCGCCAAAGCGGCGGACAACTTCGTCCTCCAAAGAGGCGAAGAAGCGGGAACTGCCGGGGTCTCCCTGCCTCCCTGCTCTGCCGCGGAGCTGGTTATCAATACGCCTTGCTTCATGATGCTCAGTGCCTACAATATGGAGGCCACCAAGCTCAACTACCTCGTTGTGTTCCTCAAGCCACTCTTGCTCATCATGTCCTTCAGGATTGCCGCCAAGGATGATGTCCACACCACGTCCAGCCATATTTGTAGCTACAGTTACTGCTTCTAAACAACCAGCCTGAGCAACAATGGCTGCCTCCTTCTCATGATGCTTGGCATTCAGCACCTGGTGAGGTACGCCTTTCCTGGTTAATAAGTTGCTTAACGTCTCCGATTTCTCAATGGAGGTCGTGCCAATGAGCACCGGTCTTTTTTGCTTATGCCAATGCTCGATTTCCCTGGCGACAGCTTCAAATTTGGCCTTCTCATCTTTGTAAATTTGGTCGGGATGTTCAGTGCGGACCAGGGGTTTGTTGGTGGGTATAACCACCACTTCCAATTTATAAATCTTGTGAAACTCCTCAGCTTCAGTGGCAGCAGTGCCAGT
>JABUBO010000038.1_pt1 | contig 32813 bp, 32 predicted proteins | sample 7240361 | NCBI WGS metagenome assembly JABUBO01 (sample SAMN07256346, study PRJNA390944) | subsurface metagenome | isolation source: Methane hydrate marine sediment | place: Pacific Ocean: Eastern North Pacific, ODP site
CGAGACGACCGCAGAATCGATAAATGCGATCAAGGAAAGGATTCACATTACTCACATCCAGTTCAACTCCTACGCCGGGGACAGTTGGGCGAACTTAGCCTCTGGGGCAGCCGAGCTCGCGAGGCGAATAAACCAGCGTGAAAACGTGACTTGTGACATGGGGCAAGTCATATTCGACGACGCCACCACCATGACGGCCGACGGTCCAATGCAATACGGCCTCTACAAGAAAACAGGGAACAAGTGGTATAACTCGGATGTGGAGATGGAGGAGGGCGCTGGGGTAGTCCCGCACGTTTACAAGGCTAAGAGTCCCGTCAATTCCGTTCAGTGGGCAATCGGGTTGGAGATGGCTCTGTTAGTCAAAGATCCGTGGAAGTTCTTCTTGACCACCGATCACCCCAACGGGGGCCCATTCTATCACTACCCGGAAGTCATTTCTTGGCTGATGAGCAAGCGGGCGCGCGACCAGATGCTGCAGTCCGTCCACCGCTTCGCTTCATCGAGAACTAGTCTCGGGGGAATAGACAGAGAATATTCGTTATTCGAAATTGCCATAATAACGAGAGCGGCCGCTGCCAAGCGCCTAGGGCTCAGGCAAAAGGGACACCTAGGCGTGGGAGCCGATGCCGATGTAGCGATTTACGAGTTCAGGGGGGACGATGTAAAGCGTTCTTTCTCGAGGGCGAAATACGTAATCAAGGATGGGAAAATCGTGGCAAAGGATGGGGAGATAGTTGAATCCCCCCAAGGGAGAACTTATTGGGTAAACGCTGGGGGTGAGGTGACCGATGAGATAAGAGAAGCCTTCTCGAAATACTACACGGTTTCCTTAGAAAACTACCCCGTGCAGGACGAGTACCTGCCCAGAGGGGAGATGATATCGTGCGGATAAACGGAGTGGAAATCGAAGATACATTTGCCGAAGCTTTCGACATGGTCGCTGGGCGCTTGCTGATAACAGCGAAAAACAAAAAGTGGGTTTTGCATGCTGCGAACGTCACCACGGGATTTGCCACTTCCGTCATAGCGTGCGGAGCTGAAGTAGGGATAGAGAATCTTGTGAGGGCCAAAGAAACCCCAGATGGAAGACCCGGAGTGAACATCCTAATTTTAGCCATGTCCGAAAAGGCTCTCGAGGACCAGCTCATGCGAAGGATTGGTCAATGCATAATGACTTGTCCTACAACGGCTTGCTTCAACAACTTGGAGGAGGGGGAGAAGGAAATAAACATTGGCGGGAAGTTGAGATTTTTCGGCGACGGCTATCAAATTGCCAAGCGGATCGACGGCAGGAGGTTTTGGAGGATCCCCGTCATGGAGGGTGAATTTTTGGTCGAGGAGAAGTTCAAAATCCGAAAAGCCGTAGGAGGGGGGAACTTCCTGATCCTGGGGAGAGACGCCGACTGCGTGCTTGAGGCTGCGGAGAAAGCAGTCGAAGCTATAAAAGGAGTTGGGAACGTGATAACTCCATTCCCTGGTGGTGTGGTGAGGAGCGGCAGCAAAGTCGGGTCAAAGTACAAGTTCCTGAGGGCTTCGACGAATATCGCCTATTGTCCGACCTTGAGATCTGTGGTAGAGAGCAAAATACCACAGGGGGTCAACTCCGTCCTAGAAATAGTGATAAACGGGTTGGACGAAGAAAGCGTGAAAAAAGCCACGAAGGTGGGAATCGAAGAAGCCTGTAGCGTGGACGGGATAAAGCTCATAACCGCCGGAAACTATGGAGGCAAGCTGGGCAAACACTTTGTCTACCTTCACAAGCTCTTCGAGGGTAGCCGATGATCATCCTCAAACCCAAAGTCGAATTCAAGGTGCCGGTTGAGGCCGAATGCATCTCGCCTGATGTATTTTCGGGTAAGTCTGTGGAAGAGTTGAAAGGTCTCGAGCTGTGGTGGGGAAATAAAAAGAAGGGATTGGATAATATCTTCAATATCGAACAGGTATCGGAGGGCACGGAGGAGATAGTTATCACTGGCGATGTCAGCGCGGTCAAGCATGTTGGGGCAGGGATGAGTAAGGGCAAGGTGGTAATCGAAGGGAATGCCGGAATGCACCTTGGTCGGGAGATGGAAGGTGGAGAGATAATCGTTCGCGGAGGCGTTGAGGATTGGCTGGGGGCCGAGATGAAGGGGGGGCTGATAAGGGTCAAGGAGGACGCCCGGAACCTCGTTGGTTCTGGCTACCGAGGTTCTAAAGTCGGGATGAAGGGTGGAACGATTGTAATTGAAGGCGATGCGGGAAGCGAGGTCGGAGAATTGATGAGGAGGGGTACGATCGCCATCATGGGCAAGCTAGGGACTTTGGCTGGTGCACTCATGACGGGCGGATCAATCGTTTGTTTCGGCAATATCGGAGAGAGAGCTGGCGCCGGGATGGATAGGGGGACCATCATAGCCTTCAATCTCCCGAAGCTATTGCCGACCTTCAAATATAGCTGCACCTACAACCCGACTTTCACCAGAACCTTTCTACTGGGATTAAAAAAATATGGCTTACCTATCAAAAACGAACACATCGAGGGTTTCTACGATAGGTATAGCGGAGATGTTGCCGCTTTAGGAAAAGGGGAGATATTAGTCTGGAAAGGAGGCACGACATGATAAGCGTGAACGAAAGGGCTTCAAAAATAGTAAATGAGATGATTCAAGGTGGGGAAGAACTAGGGGTTGAAGTCCTCAAACTAAAAAATGGAGCCATAGCGGTTGACGCTGGAATCAAGGCGCGGGGGGGTCTTAAAGCTGGAAAATACTTCTCCGAGGCGTGTCTAGGGGGCCTTGGTAGCGTTGATCTTTGCATGGAAGAAAGACCTCATGTCCATGTGAACGTGGATCATCCCGCGATATCATGCATGGCTTCTCAGTTCGCCGGATGGGTGATAAAAGTTGAGGATTACTTCGCGATGGGTTCGGGTCCCGCGAGAGCACTGGCGAGAGTTGAAGAAAAACTGTTCCGAGAACTGAAATATGAAGATAAGTGTGAGAAAGCGGTCATTGCGCTCGAGACGAGAAAAATACCCAACGAAAAGGTAGCAGATTTCATCGCTCAAAAATGCGGGGTGAGGCCCAATAATCTCTACATCCTAGCCGCTCCGACTGCAAGCGTTGTCGGAAGTATCCAAATATCAGCGAGGATCGTGGAGACTGGCGTGCATAAGTTACATGAGCTCGGGTTCGACATGGGCAAGATAATCTGCGGGAGCGGGAGCGCCCCCATAGCGCCAGTGGCCAAAAACGATCTCGAAGCTATGGGAAAAACCAATGACTGCGTGCTCTACGGTGGGAGGACGATGTACTTCGTGGATGCTGACGACTCCGAGGTTGAGAAGGTGATCGATGAGGTCCCATCCAGTGCTTCCAAAGATTATGGGCTGCCGTTTCTAGAACTCTTCGAGAAATATGACAGAGATTTCTTCAAGATCGACCCCAAGCTCTTCTCCCCCGCCGAGATTACCGTGAACAACACTAGGACTGGGCGCGTCTTTCACTCTGGGGGAATAAACGAAGAAATACTGAGGAAATCCCTGGGTGCACTTGTTTGAAAAAAATCGGAATCTTCACGTCTGGCAAAAGCGATTGGAACGTTCAGCAGCTGGAAGGGGAGGTTAAGAAAAAGGGAATTTGCTGCGTAACCTTTCCCCTTTCAGAACTCGTGGCTAGGTTGGAGGGCAAGCCCAGGGTTTCCTGCAGGGGGTACGACCTCGAAGGGTTTGATGCTTTAATCGTTAGGTGGGTGCCAAAGGGGTCGGCGGAGCAGTTAATCTTCAGGATGGATGCTTTACACAGGCTTGAAAATTTGGGTATCCGGGTAGTGAATCCCCCGATCGCCATCGAGAGGTGTGCTGACAAATTTTATACCAGTTCCTTGCTTGAAGATGCGGGGATCCCAACCTTACCGACCGTCGTCACTGAGAAACGTAGTGAGGCGATGAAGGCATTTGAAGAATTCGGGGACGTTATTGTCAAGCCCCTCTTCGGCTCCCTCGGTGCTGGAATGCTTCGAATAACCGATCGGGACTTGGCTTATAGAACTTTCTCGGCTCTGGAATTCGGAAGATATGTCTATTTTATCCAGAAATTCATTCCCCACAATAATCGGGATATAAGAGCCTTGGTGATCGGCAACGAGGTTCTAGCTGCCATGAGGATAGGGGAAGGTTGGAAAACGAACGTTTCAGCTGGGGCTAAGGTTGAGCCGTACGAGCTCGACGACGAATTGAAAGAAGTTGCTTTAAAATCGGCCGAGATTTTGAAGTGCGAGTATGCGGGTGTGGATATAATCAAAAATGGGGATAAATTTTACGTTGCCGAGATAAATGCCATCCCAGGTTGGAAGGGGTTACAATCAGTGACTCAGATAAATATCGCTGCAAAAATAATCGACCATTTAGTATGACAATAGTCAACTTTGAAAACTTCTACTTTTCAATCTCCATGAGCTTCTTTTTCGAGAGGAGCTCGCCCATTCTGCCGTGAGGCCTCCTCAACACTGAGTCTCCACTTTTTTCTATTTCGCGTGCTTCATCACACAACTTTGCAGCTGCGCTCATCATCTCATGGGCGGCGGCCACGATAGGTATGTATTTTTCCCTTTCCTTGACTTTGAAACAGCCTTCGGCGCTTACACCTGAAACTTTCTTAGCTATTTCAAAAGCCGCCATCGCCTTTGCACGTGCATAGGGGTTTTCGAATTTTGCCGCCCCCACTGCTTTATCTCGATTGACGATTACTTTCGGCAGATATGGCTTGCCGGACTTTGTGCCCTCGATTGCTTTATCAGTCTCCTCAAAAATAACCCGGAAAGCGCCCGTTACCGAAAGAACCTTGATTACATCGGCATTAAAGAGCGACATCTCGATGGGGTCGAGAAATTCCCTTCGCGCGCCTAGCATAGAGTCCGCCTCGACGAATATGAAGCCAAAGCCCGCCTTCTCAAGTTCCCCAGCGATCTTGGCCCCTGGGGCATCGCCGATGATCACGCAGGGTTTGCCGGATTTCTTGAGGATTTCTCTAGCCTTCGAAGGTCCCGGAAGGGAGGGATTTGGACTTATCGCTATGATCAGTTCGGGATTGAAGTCAAGGATTTTTTCAGAAACCCCTTCACAGTCCTCCTCGGTTATTTTTGGTCCGGACGCCACAACCCTAAAGTCAATGTCCTCCCTTTCTGCCCGCTCATCAAGCATCAGGTCCAACATGGTGGAAGTGCCGATGTTCCCCAGCTTGACTAGCCCTATCCTCACCTTTTCGACCATGAAATCAAAGCCTCTAATCTAAACGTGCCTTTCATATTTATAAATTCAGGTTAAACCTATGACTTGGTGATTTTGGTGGATGAACGGCATGAAGATTTGTGGAGATCTCTTAACGATCGTCGAGCTCTGGACCAAAGGTATGATTCGGGCAGAATCTTTTGCTCCATGTGCTCGACGCCACTAAGGGTAGCTGTCGATGCATATCTAATGTTTCTCGAGACGAATTTGTTAGATCCCAAAATCTTCCCGAGCACGAAGTCGCTAGAAGAAGAAGCGATACGGGAAATCGGCAAGCTGGTTTCAAACCCCGAGGCAGCCGGCTACATAACATCCGGAGGAACCGAAGGAAACATAGTTGCCCTCTGGGTCGCAAGGAAGCTACTGAAACGGAAAAATGTGGTTGCGCCTTCTTCCGCACATTACTCGGTAATCAAGGCCTGCGATCTTCAGCAGCTCGAGCTTACCTACGCGGCACTCGATGAGACCTATCGCGCCAGTGTCGACAGTATAATGGAAAATGTTAACAAAAAAACCCTAGCCATTGTTGCTACGGCGGGTACCACAACGCTTGGCTTAGTGGACCCCATCAAGGAGATCGCTGAGATTGCCAGGGACTTCGGCTGTTTCTTCCATGTAGACGCATCGTTCGGAGGGTTCGTCCTTCCATTCATCCAAGGTGCCCCTCCTTGGGACTTCAGCGTAGCTTCTGTTTCATCCATCACAGCTGATCCCCACAAGATGGGTCTTGCCCCAATACCTGCGGGCTCTATTCTCTTCCGTGAAAAGAGTTGGCTTGAAGCCATTAAAAGCGATGCGCCCTACCTGAATAAATCAAGCCCAACCCTCTTAGGTACAAGATCGGGTGCATCTGCAGCTGCGGTATGGGCCCTCCTCAACTCATTAGGGTACGAAGGTTATCAAAAGATAATTAAGCGGTGCATGGACCTCACCCGAAAGCTAGCAGATGGCATTCAAAGAATAGACGGTTTAGATCTAGTGGTAGAACCCGAACTCAACATCGTTGCCGCTAAATCGGATATTCTCAATTTACGCGATGTTTGTGAAAAACTCCAGGCAAAAGGCTGGCTCGTATCCATGAACAGCCAGCCACCGAGCATCCGACTCGTGGTGATGCCCCATCATGATCCCGAACACATAAACTCGTTTCTAGTCGACCTGAACGAATGCTTGGAGGAACTGACTTGACCCTACTTCTCGTCAGCCCAAGGGATATCAACGAAGCTCTAGCTGCCGTCAGGGGGGGAGCCGACATCCTTGACATCAAGAATCCAGAGGAGGGATCACTTGGCGCCAACTTTCCATGGATCATAGCCGAAGTTAGACGAGCCGTACCCGCAAACATCCCGATCAGCGCGGCGATCGGAGATTTCCCGAATTTGCCTGGGAGTGCTGCCTTGGCGGCGTTCGGTGCCCTTAGGGCAGGAGCGAGCATAATAAAAGTCGGATTAAAAGGCCCGAAGGATGTAAAAAGCGCCACTTACCTTGTAAGGCAAGTTGTAAGGGCAGTTAAAGGCACCGATGGTTCAGCAAAGGTTGCTGTATGCGCTTATGGTGACTATCAAAGAGCTGGGACGATTGACCCCCTCCTGATACCTAGGATAGCAAGCAAATGTGGAGCGGACATCGCAATGGTTGACACGGCGATAAAGGATGGTCAACCGCTCACGGATTTCCTTCGAGAAGGTGATTTGAAAGCTTTTATCAATAAAGCACGTTCCCATGGCCTTTGGGCCGCTTTTTCTGGCTCTTTGGGATATAGGGAAGTGCGAACGCTGAGGCTGCTGAATCCGGAGGTGATTGGAGTTAGAGGAGCTGCATGTGAGGGAGGAGACAGAAAAAAAGGTAAGATATCTGAAAGGCGTGTTCGGCGGCTGAAAAAGCTCTTGGGGGCTTAGCCTTGCGCATCTTGATCCTTGAAAGCATGTCCGGAGGCTTCCATCCCGAGATAGATGATCGATTGCTTCCTGAAGGGTTCGCCATGCTGAGGACCATGGTAAACGAGTTCAGTGAGGCAGGCTTTGACGTCATTACAATTCTTACCAAAAGATTAGAAGGATTAGCGGATTGGTTGGACGCAGATGTGCATATAAATCGAGATGGGCTAAGCGAGGCTTTGAGATGCAGGCCTGACGCTGCACTGATTATAGCACCAGAGAAAGGGGGTGAACTCGAGCAAATCACTGCAAAACTGAGGAGAGGGGGAGTAACCGTACTGGGGCCCAATGGGGAAGTTATACAGACTTGTGCGGATAAATGGCTTACACATCGCGCGCTCCGAGGGACGGTCCCGCAACCGAAGACATGGAGAACGCCGCGCGATATCGAACAACCGATCTTGATCAAACCGGCGGATGGAGTTGGCTGTGAAGGCATCAAGTTTGCCGCGGGTCCGTACAATGCCGGGAAAGTAATTTTTCAGGAGTTCGTTGAGGGGGAGCATGCCAGCTGTTGTCTACTGATGAAAGAAGGGAAGGGAGTCGTGCTATCTGTAAACAAACAGGAGATAGTGATTAAGCGGGGGCAATTCGAATACGCCGGTAGCGCAATCCCGTTTAAACACCCACTGGAAAAGGAGTGCGCCGGAATTGCCCTTAGGGCCGCTGAAGGTCTGGGACTGCATGGTTATTGCGGAGTTGACCTAGTCGTTGGCGAGGCCTCTTACTTCATAGAGTTAAACCCTCGAGTTACCACTTCCTTCGTCGCATTAGCGCAGGTGCTTCAAGCAAATCTCGCGAAGGTTGCGGTGGATGTGCTCGTTGATGGCGCGTCCATGCCCAAACTTCAACTCAAGGGGTGCTCCTTAGTGAGGATACCAAAAATCAGAGGCGGCATAAGGGTAAACACCGAAAAACTTGACACGCTCCGAGAAATTTCGGGGATCGTGGCCCCACCCTTCGCGCCCGACGGAAATCCTCAGAGGGGATCCCCATTCGCCGTTGCAGAGTCCGGGAGTACCCCTAAAAGCGTGGAACGCAAACTCAACAGCACTTTAAACGAAGTTACCGCCCTTCTGGAAGTTGATAGAGATGCAATCACTTGGTCTTGATGTAGGAGGGGCAAACACTAAGGCGGTTCTCCTCAAGGATGGAGAGATGCAAAAACATTGGCTCAAGTATCTCCCGCTTTGGAAGGATAAAAAAGCGCTTGATTATTTCCTCAACGTCCTTGCCAAGTCTGCTCGCCCAAACGTTGTCGGCGCTACGCTAACAGGCGAGCTTTGCGATGTTTTTAGCAGCAGACGTGAAGGAGTGGTTGAGATAGTTGAAGCCGTATGCAATGCATTCGGAGATGAAATTTGTCTTTTCATGTCATTGGATGGTACTTTGCTCACGCGCGATCAATCCCTCACTTCCCCCCAAAAACTTGCGGCTGCCAACTGGGTCGCGAGCACATTGGTGGTGGGGAAAAAGTATCCCAACTGTCTTTTCATAGACGTTGGAAGTACAACCACAGATATAATCCCCGTAAGAAGAGGTAAGCCAGTCCCCATCGGACACACGGATCTTCAAAGGTTAAGGACGGGTGAACTCGTTTATATGGGGGTGCTCCGTACCCCCTTGCCCTGTATTTGCTCAGAGGTCTCACTCAGCGGGGAAAAAATTGGAGTCGCGGCTGAGAATTTTGCTATTGCTGCAGATATCTACAGGGTGCTCGGGATGATCAAGGAGGGAGATTACACGTGCGAAACCCCTGATGGTGTGGAAAAAGATAGGAAGGGCTGCATGCAACGCATTGCGAGAGTTTTCTGCAGCGATGTAGAGGAGATCGGGGAGGAGCAAATCCTCGAGGCCGCAAAGATTTTTCATGATAAACAAACGAATCACGTAGCTGGAGCGCTAAAAAAAGTCATTAGATTGCACAGGATTCCGAGGAGCACAAAAATTGTCATGGCGGGTCTCGGCAGGATGATCCTCGCTGAGAAAGCCGCACGCGCCGCTGGGTTTAATGAAATCATCGACTTGGCAACCATATATGGTGAGGAAGCCGCGTTAATGACACCGGCTTTCAGTGCTGGCCTATTGGCTACGGGGGCATTTGAGCATGGATGCCGTGATTAAGGTAGGTGGAAGCCTACAGGCTGACCCCGCGGCCTTAAGGAACCTCTGCAAAACCTTGAAGGAAGTTTCTGAACGCTACCGCCTGCTCATTATCCCTGGTGGCGGTAGCTTCGCGGATCTGGTGTGCAGAGTACAAACAAGGCATGGCTTCTCCGATCGAGCTGCCCATCGAATGGCAATTTTGACCATGGATATCTATGGGCTGATGCTTCATGATCTAATCGGGGGATCGATCCTGACAGACATCCCCACGGGCAAAACACGGGAGTGTTCGATATTTCTTCCGTTCAAGACCATGGGGCACTCTCCAGAGCTAGAGCCCACATGGGGGGTAACCTCTGATTCAATTGCGGCGCTGGTTACCTCCAAGATCGGTTGCAAGAGGCTCCTTTTGGTTAAAATGGTGGATGGAATTCTCGCGCATGCACAACTCAAGAAGTCCGTTTCCACCCAAAGGCTTAGGAAAATGGACCAGCACCTTGTAGATCCAAAATTCCCGGAAACCTTGGAGCGCGCGGGAATAACATGTTGGATTGTGAACGGTAAGCATCCAGATCGAATCAAAATGATACTGGATGGAAAAGAGACAATCTGCACAAAAATATCGCTTGGGGTCTCGCCGTGAGGATTATCCCAGTTATAGACTTAATGCATGGCAAAGCCGTTCATGCAGTCGCAGGGAAACGAGAAAGGTATACCCCAGTGAAAAAAAGCGTCCTTGTGAGGCATCCTAGCACCTTATCAATAGCAAAGGCACTTCAAGGCCTAGGCTTAGAAGAGCTATATATTGCAGACCTAGATGCCATCTGTCAGATTGGTCATAATCATGATTTAATAGGACAAATCGTGGCCGAGACTGGAATGAAGGTCATGGTTGATGCCGGTTTCCGGTTTGCAGACGAAGTGAGTGAGTATGTAGATGAAGGTGTAGAAAAAATTGTGCTTGCTACTGAGACACTTGAATCGTTTGAGGAAATCCCCAAAGTGATCAATGACTACAAAGCACAGGTAATGGCCAGTATTGACATTAAATCCGGGCAGGTGATTGCTGAGTCGGACTCGATGCAAGTGCCGCTGGCAGAACTCATTCGAAAATTTGAGGATAAGGGAGCTTCGGAGATAATCATTCTATCCCTAGACCGGGTGGGTACCGAGAGGGGGCCAGATTTGGAGTCGCTGAAATTGGCGTTGCAATGCAAGAGCATGCCAATACTCGTTGGGGGCGGGGTGAGGGATATCGAAGATGTCCACTTATTATGCGCCCAAGGCGCTGCAGGCATCCTCGTTTCAACAGCACTTCATAAAGGCATAATCACAAAGAATGATCTTGGTCGACTAAGTGAGATGGAAAAAAGTTCCAAGCGCTGACATTAGTTAAAAAAAGGAACTGCCTTTTTCTACGAATACAGCAATTTCCCGTACACCTTACTTGCACTATCGTACGCCTCTGCGATTACTCCATGCCTGCTTTTACCGAACTTTAAGACGCAGCAAATCGGCTTTCCTTTTATAATGATCGATCCAGGCCGGGGTATGTCAACGATGTCCTGAACCTTAGTGAAATCAGGAAGCTCAAAATCTCCCTTTGCGTACAAGATCAGCTTAACCGAGTAACCATCGGGCTGTCGATACTTTCCGAGTTCGCCCTTGCAGGATCGAATGTGTTCCTCAACGAGATTTATCCCGATAAGTCCTTCGACGCAATCGATCGTGTTCTGAAATCTGGGATTTATCTCCATCAGGTATGGCCGATCAGAAAGAACGAAATCGACCCCATTCGAGCCCACCAATCCGATTTCCTCACAAATCACCCTTGAATACTCGGCGATTTCGCTTTCAAACTCGGGTTTGTTTAGAGGTATCACGTTACCACAGTAACCAAATGGTCCGGGCACGCCCAACCGTTTGTCGCCTATGACTTGCTCGTTAACCGTTAGGCACTTGGCTTCATCACCGTTCGACAAGATAGATGTGCTGGCATCGATGCCTCGAATGTACTGTTGCACGTACAAACTCTCATTATCACCCACTAACAACACCCTTCTAAAGGATCGCTCCAACTCATCCGGTGACCTAGCAAGCTTTATCCCGATGCCACCTCCTCCAACGGCCGGCTTCAAAACAACTGGGTACCCGATATCCCGTGCGACCTCTAATGCCTCATCCTGCTTTCGAACCCTACGTGTGAGCGGGTAGGGGATGCCCAGTTTATCCGCTATGCGAAAAAGTTTCTCTTTATTTTCGCATGTCTCCAAGCGGGTCGTGTCATTTCCGATTATTTTCGCCCTCTTTCCGAGCTCCCCGATAAACACGGAGTTGTGTTCCATGCCCGATGTTAAAAGGATCGCATCGACATTATGGGCTTCAAGAGCCTGGAGCGAGAGCTGAAAGAGACTAGGTCCTTTCGAGCTTTTAGGCTGAACCTTTAACTTGGCGGATCTCATGGAAAATACGGCATCTGCACATTCCAGCAAATCGACGTCGCCAAAACAATCCACAGCGATAGTTTTCAAGCCGAGGGCCTTCGCTGATTTGACGATAGGCCTGGTGTTGACACCGACCACCATGATTGAATTAAAAGGCAAAGTGGGGCCCAACGTAATCACCACCATTAACATTGTCTTGTTAAATGCTGTTTATAGAATGGTTGGGGTTTTAAGGTTGACTTGCCTACCTTTTCCTCTATTCAAGATCTTCCGCTGACAGAAGCTCGATGTCCTCAAGTGAGTTTACATTCATGAATGATTCCAATTTTGGATCAATCTTCCTCAACTTTTCCGTCGATAGGTAAACAATATCCGGGACTTCATTTAGGACCTCCATTAACTTCATTTTTCCCCTTTTCCACGCCTCATTCACGGCCTTTCGCAGTTTTTCTGTTTCGTAGACGGCTTGAAGTGGTTCCACGTAACCATTCGGCCATCTTGGAACTGCACCGCCATGGTTTTTCGCGTTCTCAAACAACAACTTGATGACTTCCAGCTTGATTTTCGGGCAGTCACAGGTTACCAACGCCGTGTACTCGGACTTGATCTCTGGAAGCGCGCTCACCAAGCCCGTTAATGCCCCTTTCCGCCCATCCTTGTCCACAACAACTTTGGCTCTGGGAAACATTCTCGTCAGTTTTTCTCGACCAGATCTACACGATATCGCGATTTCTTCGGATAGTTTGGAGACCTTTCTTACTACGTGCTGAATCATGGGTTTCCCGTTTATCTCAAAAAAGGCCTTCTCTCTGCCCAATCTCTCGCTACCTCCGCCCGCTAAAACCAAAATGCCGAGCTTTCCCATCTAAAATTTCACCCGTCTAGGACGCGTGTACACATTCAGTCGGCTCCCCCTAACAAAACCGACAAGCGTCAAGCCGCTCATCTCAGCCGCTAGGATGCCGGATTCAAGAGGGGCTGCTTTTGATGCGGCGAGCGGTACCCTGGCTCTCGCACACTTGATCACTATATCTGCCGACAACCTACCCGTCGAACCCATGAAACTCCTTGTAAAATCCACCCCCTCGATCAGCCCCTTCCCGATGACCTTGTCTACCGCGTTATGCCTCCCGACATCCTCCATACAGAACTTCGGTTTTCCATCCCGCGTGAACAAAGCCGCCGCGTGGGTGCCCCCGCTTTTTTTGAAGACCTTAGATGCAGAGTGAAGTGATTTAAATGCATTCAAAATATTTTCTGCACTAAATTTCACTGTGAGTTTTAGTACACCCGATTTACCCAAAAGTTCAATGATGTCCTCCGATGCGCCACAAGCGGTCGGGATTACCTTCGGGAATTTGGTGGCTTCAAGTTGAATTTCAGCTTTTGTCCTCAGGTTGACGTTTTTTCCCCTTATGCTCACATGCTTGATATCCTCCAGCGCATTAATGATGCCCTGTCCTAGCAAGTGACCGATTGCCAATTCCCGAATATTTCTTGGGCTCGCCATGAGGGTGACGAAATAGTTCCCGTTAACGAAAATGTTAGTGGGTTTGTCAACAGCCAGGAAGTCCTCTTCCTCAGCTTTTTTACCTTTCCTAAAATTAACCTTCAGGATTTTTCTTTTGGCAAGCATGGCAAACGACTATTACATTCACCTCAGCTCGGTAAAATATGTTGACTTGTACTTTTATCCCGACCCTCTCCAAAATCAGGGGGCTATCCACTCGAAGCCCACGGGCATCATGTGAATGCCCGCGACACCCGTTTTCTTGACTTCCTGCAGAGTTCGCTAAAAATCTCGATGTTTTCTTCTTGGAACCTCTCCTTACCAATCTTGTCGGCCTTGTACGGTCTCTCCTGTATCTCGGAAGGGATGACAGCTCCAAGTTTATAGAAACCAATTGCGCACTACGCACAAAAGATTTTTTAACCCCAACCAATATCCTTAGTTCGGAATCTTGATGAAAATATTACACGAGTTTGTTCCAACGCACGAATTCCTGAAACTTGCCGAAGAAACTCATGATTTGGTTGATGGATGGAACGTCACAGATAGCGCTGCAGGTGTGCCAGCGCCTAGCGGAACGGTTGTGAGCTGTATACTCAAAACCAAATACCCAGACAAAATGGTGATACCTATCTTCATATTACACTATAAAGGCCCAGTCGAAGTAGGGGGCTTAGCTCTAGCCGCAGACTCCATAGGTCTTGATGGAATCGCGCTATCTATGGGTGACATCCCTAAGTACGGGGAGCCTATAAAAATGTTAAAATCCTCCGAGGAAGCCCGAGATTTCTTACGTACCACAGCACACACAAAGGAGATAAAGTTAGGCTGTTTGCTTACAGCACGTCGATCCGCGGAGGAAAGTATTGCCCGAGTGAGGGGTGCATGGGATTTCGTCTTTTTCATGAGACTTGAAGATAAATCCTTCCCCGTGTTGGATCAAATAGCCAAAGAATGCAAACGTCTAGACAAGCCCATATACTCATACTTCCTAGTAGGGACACCTAAAAATGCGGAAATTGTGAAAATGATTGGGTGGCCAATCACAACAACTATGGATCGCGTTGAAGAATATGCAGCAAAGTTGGATGGTCTTGTAGATGGCATAATTGCAACATGCGCTGGAGACTACGAAAGTGATAAGGAATTGCTAAAAAAACTACAAAAATTCAGGAAATAACATCCCTTGATGGCCCCCCGAAAACCGTGAGTTTTGTCTTTACCGAAGTATGATGATGCGAATTGTCAAGAAATGGTTCACCTTTGTCCGAAATCAAAAGCCGAATGTTTCTTCTTGTTTAGTCTAAAAGCCCTATCCTCGTCAAAATTTCCTTCACAGCTTGAAGGGCTGGACTTTCGGGTGGTAGTTCGGCTAGGGGTTGACCCGTGAGGTTATATTTGAGAACATTGTCATCGTGCGGAATATTACCCGCGTACTCAACGCCTATTTTATTTGCTTCACCCTCTAGCATCGGCTCTATCTCAGGCGTGAACTTGTTTCCAACGAGGTAAATTTTTTTGAACTCAATGTGGACCTCTTTAGCGAGCTCCTTTATCCTTCGCGCCGTCTGGAATCCCATGGAGCTAGGGTCTGTGACGATTATCATTATATCAACATCCCGATCGGTTCTCCGACTTAGGTGCTCTAACCCTGCATGCTCATCCATAAGCGTCAAATCGTAATTTTTGGAGAGCGTGTCGATGATATCTGCGAGGAGCTTGTTCAACAAACAATAGCACCCTTCACCCTCACTCCTCCCCATTACCAAGAGATCAAAATTCGGAGTTTCCTCCAAAATTTCGAAGATGTGGTATTCGAGAATATCCTTCTTCGTCACGTTTGGCGGGATTCCACCTTTCCCGAGGGACTTCTTCAGCTCATCCGTTACGTTCCCAACTGTTTTTTTGACAGTAGATACTCCCAAGAGATTGGAGAGATTTGAGTCGGGATTTGCATCAATGACCAAGACGCTTTTTTGCTTTTTTTCACTTAAGATTTTAAGCATCAAAGCGGCCAGAGTGGTTTTGCCTACCCCGCCCTTTCCTGAGATGGCTAAAACCAACCTTCCCTTTTCCATCCGAACACCTTTTTAATTTTATTTTCCGGTCCAAGACTTATTCGCCCGCCTAGGGTTTTAATATGGCTTCCTTTCGCTTATGTTAAAAATTCAAGTTTAAATCGTTTGAGTAAACAATTACATCCAAAAAGATGGGGAAAAAATGCTGAAAAGATGCCCCGGTGCTAAGGACCTCGTGGAGCCAAAAATAATAGTAAGAACTTGTCCAGCCTGCGGTGGAGAAGTAGAATTCTTGGGCTACGAAACCGAAGCAAAATGCTACGATTGCGAGCGAATGTTGCATAGGGAGGCAACGCCTTCATGTATCACTTGGTGTGAGTACGCGTTGAAATGCATCGCCGATCTAAAAAGACGAAAACTCATAACCCCTTCTAGGGCAGAAGAGCTCGAAAAAATAGCCAAGGTGACAAAACCCAATAAATGATTTTTGTCAATGCTGTGGTTTGTTTTATTTAGCAGCCTTTTTGACTTCTTTTTAAACAATTGGATTTTATTGAATCTGATCCAAAGCCACATTAACTACCAGCGCCTATTTTTTAACGAATAAGATTTGAAAAGTTCATGTAATATCTTTAAGTTAAAAAAATAAAGAGAACCCGGGTGATGAAGTGTGTGAATCCACCGTATATTCAGCTGGAAAGTCAGGCGAAACTCTGATGAAGGATGTGGTGCTGATAACGATGAAGGGTGACCAGATAAGAATGAGAGACACGTTAGGATTGGAGAAAGTCTTGCGGGGGAAATTAGTTAAAATAGACTTCTTGAACCACAATTTGTTCATCGAGGAGCGCTGATGAACAATGAAAATAGCGGTTACTGGAAAGGGCGGTGTGGGGAAGACAACAATAGTCGCGGGGCTAGCTAGGTCATTTGCCAGAAGGGGTAATAAGGTAATAGTTCTAGATGTCGACCCATCCCCAAATTCGCTTTCCGCCTTGGGCTATGAAGCGGACATAGACGTTAAAGCCGTCAAACCCCTCATGGAAATGTATAATCTGATAGAGGAGAGGACAGGAGCTCCGCCCCAAGGCTATGGTCTGGTTTTCAAGCTCAACCCCAAGGTCGACGATATCATCGATAAGTTTGGGATAAGGTGCAAGGACGGTGTGGATCTGCTCGTCGTGGGTAAAATTGGGAGGGGAGGAGAAGGATGCTTCTGTCCCGCAAACGCCCTCGCTAGAAGGTTGGTAGATCACCTAACTGAAGGGGGAAACATCTTGCTCATGGACATGGAAGCCGGAGTTGAACACTTGGGGAGGGGGACGACTAGAAAAGTAGAAGTCCTTCTGATCGTGGTGGAACCAAGCCTGAGGTCTGTGGAAACGGCTGGGCAAATAAAGAAACTGGCGGATGATTTGGGGATAAAAAAGGTTTTAGTGGTGATAAACAAGCTCAGGAGCAAGGAAGAGGAAAAGTTGATCTCGAGCAGGCTTCAGGAGATGGGCCTCCCGGTAATCTACTCGATCCCTTATGATGAAGCTATGGTAAAAGCGGATCTAGAGGGTGTCTCCATCTTCGACCTAAGAGAAGGTAATCGGATGTTTGAAAGGATGGAAGAACTAAGCAAAGTCCTCGAAATGGGAACAAATGAGGTCTCTTAAAAACGAGTATGATCATTTCAATAGCTTCAAACGCCGAAGGCTAAATCATTGTGACCTCTTTTGCGGTTTTAATCCATAAAACACTTGGACCTCAAGTAGAGCCTCCGTATTGGTGCAGCGCACCCTTAAAATGATAGTTCTCATAAAGAGATTAAAGGAACCGAGAAGAAGAATGCTGGGCATTTCTAGGTGGGCTTACCGAGTACGATGAAAGGATTTTCGTGCTTTTGCCACTCCGCATTTAATAAATAACGCTAACACAATTAAAAAGGTGGTTCGATGGGCTCAAAAACACGAATCAAACTCGATGAACTTGAAACAGGCCTCGTGAGGGCAAAAGGCCTCGAGATTACGATAGGGAGAATTATTGAGGAATGGGAAGAAGAGCCTGGCCCCACCCCAATGCCCGATATCGCAGCTCTGCGGGATTGGGACTACAAGCTTTTGAATAAATACAAACCATTTTACCTACCATTTTGCGATCTATGTTGTTTGTGCACGATGGGGAAATGTGATTTGTCGAAAGGGAAGCGGGGTGCTTGCGGGCTCGATATGGCAGCACAGCAATCTCGCATCGTCCTACTTTCATGCAGCATAGGGGCTGCGACTCACACTGGTCACGCTAGGCATCTGCTCGAAGAGTTAATCGAGAAATTCGGTCGGGACCATCCAATTGATGTTGGTGGGGTAAATGTTTACCTCGAAGCTCCTCATACGCGTTTGGTTACTGGTATCAAACCAAGAAGACTCGGGGATCTCGAAGATGTCATCGATTACTGCGAAAAGGAGATTACCCACCTGCTTTCCTGTACCCACACTGGGCAGGAAGGCAACAACCTAGATTTCGAATCTAAGGTGTTCCACGCGGGCATGATAGATCACGTCGCCATGGAGGTTTGCGATATGGCGCAGATCTCGACCTATGGCTTCCCGAAGGCAGACCCCGAGGCCCCGCTCGTGGATATCGGCATAGGTTGCATCGACACGTCTAAACCCGTCATCTTGGTAATCGGGCACAACGTCTCTCCAGCGATCGGGATAATGGATTACATGAGGCGGAGCGGGTTCGAGGATAAAGTGGAACTCTGTGGCATATGCTGCACCGCCATCGATATCACCCGACATACTGCAAAGGCCAAAATAGTTGGGCCCCTCTCCCACCAGCTCCGGTTCATAAGATCTGGCATCGCCGACGTCATCGTGGTCGATGAGCAATGCATCCGTACGAACGTGGTGATGGAAGCCCAGCAGACCAAGGCACCTCTGATTGCAACACATTACAAGAATTTCCAAGGGTTGCCCGACCGAACCCATGACCCAGCGGATGAAATAGTGAGGGACTTCGTTGAGGGGAAGAGCCCGGGCGCTGCCATCTTAGATTCGGATAAGACAGGGGAAGTGGCGGTCAGGGTGGCGATGGGGATAGCCCCCAAGCGAAATAAGTTCGGGGTGATTCCAGCTGAGGCTGAAGTGATTGAGGCTGCTAAGAAGTGTACGAAATGTTATTCATGTAGCCGGGCTTGTCCGAACTATCTGCCGATTCCAGAAGCCATGGAAGCAGCGGCTAAAGGGAACTTGTACCCACTCTCAGATCTATACGAATCTTGTATAGGCTGTGGGCGTTGCGAGGCCGAAGGGATCTGCCCCGTTGGTTTGCAACCCCACACCCTCATGGTCGGGGCATCGAGGTTGAGAATCAAGGAGGAAAAGTATAAAATGAGGGCGGGGAGGGGGGCAATCCAAGATATAGAGATCAGGCGTGTGGGAGGCCCCATAGTTATGGGCGAAATCCCCGGAATCGTTGGATTCGTCGGTTGCTCCAACTACCCGGGCAGCTGGAAAGAAAATGCAATTATGGCAATCGAATTCGCCAAGCGCCACTTCATCGTAACAGCTACGGGCTGTGCTGCTATGAGCATCGGGATGTACAAAGATGAGGATGGACTTAGCCCTTATGAGGCTTACCCCGGCGTGTTCGATGCAAGTGGCCTAGTAAACTGTGGCTCTTGCGTCTCAAACTCCCACATCTCAGGAGCTGCGATAAAGATAGCTAGCATTTTCGCTAAGCGAAGGCTGCGTGCTAATTACGAGGAAATCGCGGATTACGTGCACAACCGAGTCGGTGCTGTTGGTGTGTCATGGGGAGCGATGTCCCAAAAGGCTTCCTCCATAGCTAGCGGCTTCTGGAGGCTTGGCATCCCTGTCATCGTCGGGCCCCACGGTTCCAAGTACAGGCGCGGGCTCTTGGGGAGAAAAGATCATGAAGAAGATTGGTACGTGATTGACGCTCGCACCGGGAAGCACGTGTACGCGGGCCCTGGGCCTGAACATTTATTTATTTCCGCTGAAACCATGGAGGAGGCAATGGTAATGATACCCAAGCTCTGTATAAGGCCAAGCGACACGACGAAGGGCAGGGCGATAAAGCTGACTCACTACATTGATTTACATAGGAAGTTTTACGGAATCATGCCCGACGATATCCACTTGTTCGTGCGCTCGGCCGCCGATATCCCAATTACGATGAAAGACGAGGTCATTGGAATCCTCAAGGAGAAGGGCTGGAAGGAGGGCGAATTTCCAGATCCAACCCTATTGCCCAGACTCATCAGGGTGAGGAAGGAATAGAAATGGTAGCTGAAGCTTGGCAAAGAGCTGAAATCCCGGGCCCGATAAAGGCCCTCGTAATCAAAAAGCCTGAAGTGGTTCAAGCGATGATAAAGAAGGCAAAACGCCCGATCTTCGTCGTCGGGCATGAGGCAGCTAAAATCAATTTGGGAGATAAGAAGCCCATCGATTATGTTATCCGCATAGCAAAAGCCGCGAATATCCCAGTGGTCGCCACGGCTCAAACGGTTGCGGAGTTCCTCAAGAGAGATTTTCGTCCAGCCGCGTGGATGTCAGCGATGGATATTGGCAACAGACTCACCGATCCGGGGTGGAGTGTTTCGGGTGAAGGGGGCTCCCACGACCTCGCGCTGTTTCTAGGAATTCCCTACTACATGGAATGGGTTATTGAATCTGGACTTAAGTCCTTCGCTTTCCACCACCTAAAAACGGTATCGTTGAATAGATTTTATCAACCACATTGCAATTGGTCTTTCTCTAACATCTCTATTGAGGATTGGGATAGGAATTTGGAGATAATCGCAAAAGGGTTGGAGAAGAAATGAAACCCAGCATGTTTGCTGACATCCCGGTAGACGTGGGAGTAGTTTATGAAGGGGAGAGAATTCGGAAGCCATCCATGCATGTAGAGTTGGGTGGGCCCAAAGTAAAGCTTAAATTCGAGCTCATGAGGGTCAAACCTTCGGAAGAGGTCGAGGATGGAAAAGTTACCGTGATTGGTCCGGAAGTCCAAGATTTGAGAGAGGGGAGCTCGATCCCCTTTGGCATGTATTTTGAAGCCTCAGGTAAGGAGCTTGAAGAGGAAATGGAGGGGGTCATGGAACGGCGCATTCACGATTTTTGTAATTACATCGAAGGTTTCATGCACTTAAACCAACGTTACGACATCTGGCTGCGTTTGGACAAAAAATCGGTAAAAAAAGGTTTGACATTCGAACTGATCGGGAAGGTCATTCAAAGGTTGTACAAAAGCGAGATGCCGATAATCGAGAAGATACAGACCACGTTCATCACCGACCCCGCAGAAGTGGAGAAAATGCATCGGGAGGCGATTAAAATTTATGAAGCGAGGGATGCGCGGACTAGGGGGATGAAAAACAGCGACGTTGACGTTTTTTACGGTTGCACGCTCTGCCAATCTTTTGCCCCATCCCATGTTTGCGTCATAACCCCAGAAAGGTACGCCAATTGTGGAGCAATAAGCTGGTTCGATGGAAGGGCCGCTGCGAAGGTGGATCCGAAAGGTCCGATATTCGAAATCAAGAAGGGGAAGTGCCTCGACGAATTCAAGGGCGAATATGAGGGCGCAAACGAAGTTGTGAAAGAGAAGTCACTTGGGGACGTCACAAGAGTACAATTGTTCACAACATTTGATTACCCCCATACATCCTGCGGCTGTTTTGAAGCCACGACATTTTACGTTCCAGAGGTCGATGGTATGGGAATCGTTCACAGGGATTTCAAAGGGTCTACACCCGCGGGATTAACATTTGGGGCTATCGCGGATTCCACAGCTGGCGGGAGGCAGGTCGATGGCTTCCACGGCCTATCGTTCGAATACATGAGAAATCCCTCGTTCCTCCGGGTGGATGGGGGGTGGAACCGCATAATTTGGCTCCCAACTGAGTTGAAGGAGCAGATGAAGGATTACATACCGAAAGAGTTATGGGATAAGATCCCGACCGAGAATGATGTCCGTAACATTAATGAATTAAAATCGTTTCTAGAATCCCACGACCATCCCATAGTCGAGCGAATAAAAGCAGTTGAGGCCGCGGCCCCTGCGCTAGCTCCTGAGGCTGCGCCTACTGTTGCTGCACCAACTTTAGCCCCTACTGAGGGCGCCGTTCCGGCGGTCGGCGGTCTGAGTATAATTTTCAAGGACGCAAAAATATACGCTAAAAAAGTCATCGTTCGTAGACTCTCGTCAAAAGAAAGGGAGAAAAAATGAATGAAAATAAAGCAAAAGATTGGTTAAAAAATATTTTAGAACTCCTCAATCGTTACGAGGAGATCGAGTTCGAAGATTTGAATATTGATGCAGGCGATCTTGAGATAATCATTAGGCCCGGTGCGCCTGCCGTGGCCGTTTCACCTGCCATCCCCGCCGCTCCTCCCAAACCCACGGAGCTCACCGAGGTCGAGTTCCATCCGCCCATTGGGAAATATCCAGGTCAAATCGCGGAGGTGACCTTGGGGGCAACTAGGGCTGAAGGGGGGACTAGGGGTAAGACTATAACCATTGGTGGAGAGAGAATCCCGCCGTTTCATCTTTTTGAAGGATCACAACCTCATCCGCCTGTCATCGCTGGCGATGTTTTCGACACGCCCATCTCACTTCCTGGTCCCGTGAGGGAATGTCTTGGAGACGCTCTCCAAGATCCCCTCAAATGGGCCAAGCTAAGCGTTGATAAATTTGGGGCTGACCTCATCGATCTCGAACTCACCAGCACTGATCCTTACATCAAAAACACTCCAGTAAGTGAATCCATCAAGCTAGTCGAGGATATGTTGCAGGCTGTTGATGTTCCTTTGATAATCGGGGGCTCAGGCAACCCAGAAAAGGATGCCAAGCTCCTGCCCAAGATCGCCGAAGTATGTGAGGGTGAAAGAGTCCTGCTTAGCTCGGCTACCCCAGATATGTGGGAACCCGTAGCAAAGGCTGCTAAAAAGCACAAACAACTTGTGCTCGCTTGGACTTCGATAGATATAAATCTGGCAAAGGAGCTCAATAGGAAGCTCTTTGACTACATCCCTAAAGAACAAATAGTCATAGACCCAACATCGGCTGCTTTAGGCTATGGAATGGAATATGCGTTCTCGGTAATGGAGCGAATACGCCTAGCCGCGTTAATGGGCGACGTGGAACTCCAATGTCCACAGGGCTCTGGAACGGCTAACTCATGGGGGGCAAGGGAGGCTTGGAAGCGCGATCCCGAGCTCGGTCCGCGAGAGTACAGGGGTCCCCTATGGGAAACCGTGGGTGCCCTCACATTCCTCCTGGCCGGCATCGATCTATTCATCATGTTGCATCCTGCAGGTATCAGAACGATGAAGGATATCATCGGATGGTTAATGGGTGAAAAAAAACCGCCGACTTTCGCTAGGTGGTTAGGCATTGGAAAATGAGGTGGATAGATGCCGAAGAAAAAGATAGGCCCGATGGATATCTACCCGCTGCTCCCGAGAACCAACTGTGGGAAATGCGAACCCAAAGTTTGCATGGGCTTTGCCGTCGAACTATGTGAGCGAGGCATGACCCTTGAGGAGTGCCCGGAGATTTTCGAGAATAAATATAAGGCAAATTTAGCTAAACTAAAGGAGCTCTTGGCACCTCCGGTGAAAGAGGTCGTGATTGGAACAGGAGACCGTCAAGTCAAAATAGGCGGAGAGCTTGTGTTACGGCGACATGAGCATCGCTATTTTAATCCCACGGCTATCGCGATCGTCATCGATGATGAAATGCCAGAAGATAAGCTGGTGAAATGGGTTAAGGAGACCGAAGAATTCAATTATAACTACATAGGCATTGAGCTAAAGCTCGATCTGGTGGCTATTCGGTCCACCTCTAAAGATCCGACTAAGTTCGAAGAAGCGGTGAAAAAAGTAGCTGAAGCCACTAATATGCCGCTGGTCCTATGGTCATCCGATGTATCTATTCTTGAACGTGGTTTGCTAGCGGTTAAGAGTAGAAGGCCCCTCCTCTACGCAGCTACTAAAGACAATTGGAAAGACATGGGGGAATTGGCCTTGAAATACAACTGCCCCCTCGCCGTTTATTCGCCCGATGATATCAAAACGCTCAGATCGATTGTGAGCGCCTTGAAGGCGTGGGGGGTCGAAGACCTCGCGTTAGACGTGGGCGACGAGTTCGGTGGGGGGATAGCGGATACCATTAACAATTTGACGATGGTGAGAACCTCTGCCATCAGGGAGGAGGATGAGTTTTTAGGCTTTCCATTAATAGGCACCCCCATTTCCGTATGGGAGAGCGGGAACGGGGGGAGAAGCCCAGAGATGATCAAGTGGGAGGAAGCGTGCTTAGCTTCGATCATGATCGTAAAATATGTGGACCTCATAATGTTGAGCAGCGCAAGCATGTGGACCACCTTGCCTCTGGTTATACTCAGGAACAACATCTACAACGATCCGAGGAAGCCGGTTAGCGTCGAGACCGGATTGAGAACTTTTGGAAATCCGAATAGGGACTCACCCGTATTCCTCACCACGAATTTCGCATTAACTTATTACACGATCCTAAGTGATATCGAAAAAATGGACTGCTACTTGCTGGTCACCGATACAGAAGGAATAAGTGTCGAATCGGCTGTTGCTGGGCGTAAGATGACTGCTGAAAAGATAGCTGATACGGTCAAAGAATCCAAGATTGAGGAAAAAATAAATCATAGGACGATGATCATTCCCGGAATGGCGGCTCGCCTGAAAGGGGATATCGAAGATGCGACCAAATGGGATGTGTTGGTTGGACCTAGGGACTCATCTGGAATAACCAGTTTCCTGAAGGAAAAGTGGGAAGGAAAAGATCACCACCCTGGCTGGCTGACCAGTTAGGATAGCTTCCTGGAATTGTTTCGCTAAATTCTTAATTATGTACATAACCATAAGGAATAACTGGTATTTGAAAATGCGCATATACGCTCTGGTGCAAGGTTGGTATGGTCAAAGAATAGTCCTGAACTTGGAAAGGAGGATACCGAGCGATTGGACGATTGAGGTCTATAAGTTTCCACGCGCTCTCCCGACTTTGATCGAAGAGCCTGAAAATTTTCTGCCTAAGCAAACTCATCGATGCGATCTCATCCTCTCACTGGGTGAGCATCCGGCCATCGCTTCGCTTTTACCTGATCTGGTAAAACTCACGGGTGCAGAAGCGGTTATGGTCCCTATAGATAATTCCAATTGGGTTCCGCCGGGCGTTAGAACAAAAGTTCTGTGGGAACTCGCGAGCCTTGGTGTTGCCTCAGCATTTCCAAAGCCCTTCTGCTCCATGGAGGCAAATTCAGGTAACAAGTTTATTGACAAGTTTGCAGAGAGATTTGGTAGACCCAAGCTGAACATCACTTTGAAAAATGAGCTGATTGAAAGCGTAGATGTTTTGCGCAGCTCACCCTGTGGATCCACATATTTCGTGGCCGAAAAGTTATTAGGTGTGAACAAATCAGAAGCCCCAACTCGAGCCAGCCTTCTTGTTCAAATCTATCCGTGTCTAGCATCTAGAGGGAGGGACCTAGAGTATGGTGAAGCGCTAATTCATGCAGCAGCCCATATTCTAAAAGGTGCTGTTCTTAAGTCTATTGAAGCAGATTATGACCCAAGGTGATGAAAAAATGCCCGAAAAAATGGACTTGAAGAAAATCCTAGAACCATTACTTGATTTTAAAGGAGAAAAAATAAAAGATTATTGTTCAGAAAAAATAAAACAGGGCATGGATCCATATGATATTTTTAGTGAGTTGTCAAAGGGCTTAGACTATATTGGAAAGGGTTATGAAAACAAAGAATTTAGAAGATATTTCACATCAGACTTGATCGTTTCCGGAGGCAACATGAAAAAAGCTATTGAAATGGTTAAGCCCTATTTCAAAAAGGATGTTGGGGTGAAAGGAAAAGTCGTAGTGGGGACGGTCAAAGGGGACGTGCACGACATAGGAAAGATGATATTCGCTATAACACTTGAATCGAATGGTTTTGAAGTTATAGATTTAGGAACAGATGTGGGCAAAAAATCCTTTGTAAAAAAAATCAAAGAAACCAACCCGGACATCGTGGGTATGTCTGCCTTGTTAACATCAACCTTACCTTACATGGAAGAAATTGTTAAAGAGTTAAAAACAGAAAAATTAAGCGAAAAAGTCAAAGTCATAATAGGTGGAAAACCCGTAACGGATGAATTTGCCAAAAAGATAGGCGTTGATGCTTACGGGAAAGATGCAATAGATGGATTAAGGAAATGCTTGTCGTTTATGGGGATATAATAGTGAAAATCTACGTCATTTATCGTGGGCCTTACGGCGAACAAATAATAAACAATCTGGCTAAGAAAGGATTCGCAAACAAGATAGTTAACGTGTATGAACTTAAACCTGAAACGATAGAAGAAGAGTACCCCTCCGAAACGAATCTCTGGGCAAAAGTGTGGGAAAATCCGGACAAATACGTGCCAAAAAGCCTACCGTTAGAAAAGTGTGATCTTTTACTTGTGTTAGGATTACACCCCAAGCTCGGCGACCTGGTGCCGCCTATAGCTAAAAAATTAGATGCAAAAGCGGTGCTTTATCCTATATGTGATCGGGATATGGATCCCGAAGCCAAGAAAACGGTCCAAGATGAACTAGAAGCAAAGGGGATTCATGTCGAGTTTCCTGAGCCATTTTGCACGCTTGAAAAAAGCGAGAACGAATTCATTAATGAGTTCGCTAAGAATTTTGGAAGGCCTAAATTTGGAATAAAACTGGATGAAAATAAAAAAACGATGAAAGAGGTCAAGGTGATAAGGGATAGTCCAGGGGGCACGGCTACTTGTACAAGCCAAAAACTGGTTAATTTCTCCTACGAAGATAAAGAAGCTCTGATGAAAAAAATCTATGATGAACATCATAATGAAGGAGCTGAGAATTACTGTCTAGCCGAGATGGATCCCTTATATCCATTAATGCAAGAGGCCAGCGACCTACTCAAAGACGCGATTTGTGAAGCTTGTGGATTCACCACCACGAAGGAAGCTATATTAAAAAAAATAGGTGAGTTTAGTGAAATCGGTATTAAGGAGTTGAAAGAAATCATTGTGGGCAAGCCGGGGGATTGGAAGACTCAAGAAAAGTCTTGCGAAGCTGATAGAACGTTTTACCTCTACATCGATGAATTGATTGGAGAAGGTAAAATTATCAGAACGAGCGACAATAAGTTAAAGCTGACTTAAATTAGTAAAAATTTTAACTTTTGTATTTATCAAAACCCAGTTCTGCCATAAATTTATACTGGAAATCTTCCTCTATTTCCAGCCTGACATGCTTAATTGTTTTCGAGATTTCTTCGGCTTCTTTTCTTTTTTCCTGCGATATGAGCACTTGTCTCGCTCCTTCTACCGCAGCATTTCCCACTTTGTCTATTTTCTCCAGTGATATATCAGGGAGCATTCCGATTTTGAGCGCATTCTCTGGATTTATGTAAGTACCAAAAGCTCCTGCCAGATATAATTTCTCTATATCCTTAACGTTTACACCATAATGCTTCATCACTACTTTCGCGCCTACAGATATGGCGGATTTTGCTAGCTTCAGATTATCTATGTCCTCACCATCGAGAAATATTCGGGCTCCATCTTCAGCAATGATAAATTCCTTTTCGCCTTTGCAGAATTTGCCCGTCCAATCGATGACCCCTCTATCGAGCATTTGAGCAAGAGCGTCTATTAAACCTGAACCGCATATTCCGATCGGCGGCATGTTGCCGATAGTTTCGTGCTTGGCCTTTAAATCGCCGCCTATCTCTACATTTTGGATCGCACCTTCTACTGCCCCTATCCCGCACTTCAACCCCGACCCTTCGAAAGCAGGCCCAGAAGCACATGAAGTTACGATTATCTTATCCTCATTCCCAATCGCTATCTCCGTATTGGTTCCGATGTCTATCGCTATGGTTATCGCTGGACTCTTGTACATCTCTGTTGCGAGTATGACACTAAGGGCATCCGATCCGACAAAATGGCCTACCAATGGGAGAGCATAGATGTTCGCGCTTGGATTAATTGTTATTTCCAAATCCTTAGCCATTTTATTTACGGCGGCTTTGCTAAGGGGTTTAAAAGGAGCTTTCCCCAACCCATCTACCGAATGACCTATGAAGAGATCCCTCATAGTTGAATTACCTACAACGGTCATCTCATAGATGTGGTTTGGATTAATAGGGCCTTGTTGGATTGCTCTGTTTACACCTTCCCTTACCACCCTCTCCAAATCTCTCTGACCCTTGGTTCGGGCATAACCTATTCTACTGATGACATTATCTCCATACCTGAGCTGAGGATTCAACATAGAATAGATGAAACTCACGTTTCCCGTTTCCAAATCTACCCAATACATCGAGAGAGTCGAGGTTCCAATGTCTAAAGCCACCCCATAAAGCTCACCCTCGTATTCGCCCAACTTCCTGTCCATCCAGTAAACTTTTTGCCACGGGGGAGGAAATTCGTGATCCCTTTTCACGAAAGGGTTGAGAGAAATTTTTTTGCTTATTCCCTTTTCTAAAATTTTATATTTCGGGATCTCAACGCAAATATCTTCATCTTCCCGTAGGACTTTCGCTTGGCAGGCAAGTCTGTATCCGGGGACTTTGATGAATCTTCTTTCTTCATCTGTCATGGGGCTTAAATTTTCCTTTTTGTCTACTCTGATCAAACATCCTTTGCACTCACCGCGCCCTCCACAAAAAGCGTTTATGTGTATCCCTAGCCTCTGAATGTAAGAGAGAATAGTTCTTCCTTTTCCGAGTGCTGCTTTCTTATCATGTGCTTTGAAAATAATTTGTCCCGTATTTATCCCTCGAAAGAATCTTTGAGTTTAATTCCTTCTTGAACTTTAAATATTTTCATTTTTTAATCTGCCGCAAAGTCCTTTGGATAGATTGAGATCTTTGCAAACGGGGTGGGAAATACTGGTTGGTCCGATTTATTCCAAGGATATTGGAGCCTACATTCAGAAAATTTGGCATGATTAACCTTTGTAACCCACTTTCCGCTTGAGTTCCTCGATGGACTTGGGATTAAGCAATGTTGAGGTATCGCCTATGGGCTCATTGATGAGCAACGCTTTCAAGATGCGCCGTACGATCTTCCCGCTTCGCGTCTTGGGCAACTCGTCGGCAAAGATTATTCGCTCGGGCTTAGCTATGGGTCCAATCATCTTCCTGATGTGTACAATGAGCTCCTCTGCCAGTTCGTTCGAAGGTTTCACTCCCGGCTTTAATGCGACGTATGCCACAGGCGCTTCACCCTTTATCACGTGCGGCTTGGCAACAACCGCGCTTTCCATGACGGCTCCATGTCTGTTGAGCACATCTTCGAGCTCGGCGGTCGACATCCGATGTCCAGCGACTTTCATGACGTCATCGACCCTGCCCGTCACACGGATACAATCGTGCGCCACTTTGTGTGCCCCATCGCCCGTGAAGTAAAGTCTGTTTCGGTAGCGGTTCCAATAGATCTCACGGTATTTTTCATCCGCTTTGTAGAGCCCGCGAAACATCCCCGGTGCGAAGGGCGGTAGCTGAACTAGATAGCCTCCTTTGGAAGAAGGTTTACCCTCTTCGTCGACCACGTCGTGCGCCGTTCCTGGAAAACTTTTGCCGGCAACCGTTGGCATGAAAGGTCCTATGCCAGGCAGGCTCATGATGAGGGTACCGCCGGTTTCCGTCTGCCACCAAGTGTCTGTTATGGGACACCGCCCACCGCCAATGATCATAAAATACCGAAGCCACGCCTCTCGATCGATCGGCTCACCCACCGTACCCAGTAAGCGGATGCTGCTGAGATCATGCTTTTTCGGCCACTCAGCCAGCTTCACGAACATTCGAATCGCGGTTGGGGCCGTGTAGAACACGGTGACTTTATGACGCTCGATGATCTCCCACCATCGGTCTGGCGCCGGATAATCGGGGGCACCCTCGTAGACCAGCATGGTGACGCCATTCAACAGGGGGCCGTAGCAGGCGTAGGTGTGCCCCGTAACCCAACCGATGTCTGAAGTGCACCAGAAGATGTCGTCGTCGTGGAGGTCGAATACCCAGCGCGCTGTCCAGTAGGCCTGCGTGAGGTAGCCACCGGTCGTGTGAATGACTCCTTTGGGCTTCCCCGTAGTCCCCGATGTATATAGATAAAACAGTGCATCCTCCGCATCCATTACCTCAGGCTTACAGTTGGGGTCAGCCTTGCCAACTAGCTCGTGCCACCAGTGATCGCGCCCCTCGACCTTGTCAACTTCGTTGCCCGCACGCTTGACGACCACGACCTTCTCAACCTTCGTACCTTTTATCCCCTCATCAGCGCTCGTTTTGAGATCCACCACCTTCCCCCTGCGGTAGTAGCCGTCCGCGGTAACTAACACTTTAGCCTCGGCGTCTTCGAGTCTAACACGCAACGAGTCGCTGCTAAACGCCGAGAAAACGACGTTGTGCACCGCACCAATTCGGGCGCAGGCAAGCATCGCGATTTGAACTTCTGGGATAAGCGGGAGGTAGATGCCGACCCGATCGCCGCGCTTAACCCCGAGCCCTTTCAAGACATTCGCAAAGCGATTAACCTCATCGTAAAGCTGCTTGTAGGTGAACGTGCGGGGCTTTTCTTCGGGCGGCTCGGGAACCCAAAAAATCGCGATCTTATCACCTTTGCCAGCCTTTACGTGGCGGTCGACGGCATTGTAGCAAGCGTTGAGCTTTCCACCGATGAACCATTTGAAATAGGGCGGTTCTGAGCGGTAGGCCTCGTCCCAGCGCTTGAACCACTCGATGCCCTCCCCAGCCCGCGCCTCCCAAAAAGCCACTGGATCCCTCGCTGCCTCCTCATAAATCGATGGATCGCTCACCCAGGCTCGGCGCTTGAGCTCCTCGGAGGGCCACCACACATCCTTTTCCTTCGGATCCTCGACGACCCACTTGACTTGTTTCACGACTTCACTCTCGATTGCCCTAATTTTTCCAGATATTTTCACAACCGCCCTTTAAAAATATTTCTAACTAATGAAACCAAAACGGTCAAAATTTTATAACGCATTTCTTACAAACCCTGCGGACACTGATGTAATCCCGCCATATGTTCTGAACTAAGGCCCTCATATAATGACTACAGCTGATACAAATAGGATCGTTACAAAACTCACATTTATTCCATTTTTTCCCGATGTCCTGCGCTAACATACCTCTTCCACAATCGGAACAAACAATCGCGCAAGCATCTTCATGATTTCTAATGGGTATGACTTTCATACTTCTCCTCAGTTTTAAATATCAAAAGGTTTTTATATATAATTTACTTACATATTTTATGTAGTAATAAGAACCAAAGGGTACTGTAAGTAAAAGGGATAATATGGAGCTAAGAAAGCTTCAGCTCGTAGGCCGGGCAAGCTTTTCGGTTACATTGCCCCCAAGTTGGGTTAAAGAAAATAAGCTGACGCCGGGCGATCAAATTACCCTCACTCAGGAGGAGGATGGATCACTAAGGCTCGTCCCGGGGGTTATACAAAAACGAAAAAAAATTATGATCATGATAGATGCTGACCGCTGCAAGCAGCCCGGGCTGCTCCAGAGGCTTATCGTCGGAGGATACATTCGGGGCTGCGATCTGATCGAGGTGAAATCCAAACATAGGATTAAGAGAGATCAAAAGGACGAAATTCAGGAAACGGTCAATAGCCTTTTGGGCTTGGGAATTATGGAGGTAACTTCAGATCACGTCATGATACAATCCCTGATAGACCATTCTAAATTCCCAATCATACCACTTTTAAAGAGATTGTGTTGGCTAGCTTCCTCGATGCAAAAAGATGCCATTCAAGCGCTGAAGGATAAAGATCTGTCTTTGGCGGCAGATATAACGCAACGTGAAAATGAGGTCAACAAGATCTACTGGCTAGCTATAAGACAGCTCGTAGCCGCAACCTATGACAAAAGCCTCCTCCAGAAGGTCGGCTTGGAGAGGGGACGGGATCCAGCTGATTACCGAGCAATAGCGGTCAAAAATGAGTCGAGGGCGGATTGCGCTGAGGATATCGCAAAAAACGTGCTAGCACTAGGAAAAAAGGAGATAAGTGATGCAGAACTACAAAAAGTAATCCAGCTCGGTGAACTAGCATATGATGCAGGTCACGGTGCATGTGAAGCATTTTTCAAGGATAACATGCTGTCGGCCAATAGCGCGGTGGAGGTCGTTGACCGTTTTGAGAAAATGGCAGAGGAATTGATCAAAGAGGTGCGTACCCGGGTTGAAGATATTCATGTGGGGACTTGCCTGATAACCATAATTAGAGACCTGTGCATGATAGCTGAATGTGGAAAGAGAATTGCGGAGATAACAATCAACAATTCCATTATCAAAGAGGGTAGGCTGCCCTAGACAAGATTTTTCATTTAGGAATTGAAATCCTCAGGTCAGGAACGCAAACATTAGTTAAATTCTACTTTTAGTCAGCTTTAGTTTAGTAATAGGTGATATTTAGGTCTAGAACTTGGGGAAACACCAAAAAAATGTAAATCTATACATTAGCAGAATAGCGTTTGTCCAACTCACCCACGAGTTCCCTCACGGGCTTGAACTCCTTTGCATAGGGCTTCAAATCCATTTTGACCGCCCGCCAGAGTTCGTCCAGCTCGCGCGATCGATTACCCCGCTCCCGATATTTGACCGCCTGCACGAGCATCGAGAGGTAATCTGCAGCATGGACGAGCTTGGCCTCGGGGCTGCGCTTCTCGCTATATTCCTGCCAAAGCTTCAGGTATTTTTCTTTATTTGGCAGCTTGCCCAAGAGATCCTCAAGTGCTCTTTTTTCGAAGCGCTTTTTCGTGCCGGCGGGCCCTAGGTATTTTAATGCCGTGCAAGGGAAGTCGCCGATCGATGCCTCAGCCCAATCGTGCACGACCGCCATGCTGAGCGCTCGTTCCCGGTCGAGTTTCTTGCCCCCGCGCTGGAGTTCATCGGCAAGTAGCAAAGTTATTGCCACAACATCAAATGTGTGCTGCGCCACATCCTCGACGTCGGAAAGCGAGACGTTGCAAAGTAGCCAGCCCGTGCGTGGCATTTGCTTGAGGTTGTTGAGCCTCTCCAAAAATTCATTTAATTTCAAACAACCACCAGCTTGGCCTGTTTGACGCCTCGCAGGGCGCCCAAGCGATCGACAAGCTTGCGGATCTCCTCTGAGGGTCCCCTGACAATCAGCGTCTCCAAGCAGTTTTTGGTGTCGACATGCAAATGCTGGACTGCGCTTATTATGCTAGAGCTCGCGTGCTGGATATCCATGAGTGCGTCAATCAGCCCTCGGACATCGTGCTCGTACACTAGCATTACGACCCCGAGATGTTCGCCCTTGAGCTCCTGGCGCCACTTGTAGTCTGCTAGGAAATCTCGTAAAGCATCACGGACGGCCTCCGAACGACTTGTATAACCTTGAGCCTTGAGAGAGCGATCTAACTCATCCAACAGATCTTGAGGCAACGTCAAGCTCACTCGCTG
>JABUBO010000039.1_pt1 | contig 32775 bp, 34 predicted proteins | sample 7240361 | NCBI WGS metagenome assembly JABUBO01 (sample SAMN07256346, study PRJNA390944) | subsurface metagenome | isolation source: Methane hydrate marine sediment | place: Pacific Ocean: Eastern North Pacific, ODP site
ATTAATTCATATTGGTGTTTTACCCCAACGATTGATGCTCCTTTAGGGCTTCAAAATGTCACATTTTCAATTTTCAATTCTACAGAATTATTAAATGATCAAACAACAAAAACGATTTTCACTATTTTAAATAATTTACCTGAATGTGCTGCTTATTTAGACACTACAAAAATATATCGAAATCAAGTTTTAGATGTAGATATAGCACCTTGGGATGTTGAAGATCGAACTATTGATTTAAATTGGACAACTACAATCGTAGATCAATCCAATAATCAAATAAAATCGATCGGTTTTAATATATCTACCTTCCAACAAACAATTGATGGTGGTTTTAGCGATGTCAATGCCGTTTATCTAATTAAAGTAAATATCACGGATACTGATATCAATCATTCAGTTCATTTTTTTCCATTTGAGGTAATTAATTCTCCACCACAAATTGTAATAAGTCCAATAAATACAATAATAATCACACCCGAGGATAGAAGTGTTAAACGAAGTTCAGAATCAGTTAAAATTACTCTTAATGTTACAGATATTGAAGATGATTCACCCTCTGATATTGATGTAAAGTTAAAAATTGAAGATACTAATGGAGCTGAAGAACAACTTGATTTTACAAACAATGAAGATGGCTCATACGAGTTGGAATTTAATATTACAGCATCAAAACCAATGGGATGGTATGACTTAACTATAATTGCTGAAGATCAGAATGGAGGAACTGATGAGCATTCAGATTATTTAATAGTAGAAAATAATCCCCCTGAAATTTTGGGGTATTACATTAATAATATGAGTACAGAAAATAATATTTCAATTGGATATGGAATTGATTTGGTTTTCACATTTAATATTAGTGATGTTGAAGAATTTGAAGGCTTGGGATTCATCAAAGTTTGTTTATTGAACTCAGAAAACAAATGGTATAATGTTTCTAATAGATATTCTGAGAACGGAAGCATAACAATTAGAACAGTCGATTTAATTGGAGGAAAATGGTTAGTATATATCTTTGTTATTGATGCTGATGGTGCAGAAGTTGGACTTGATATAGGATTCGATGATGCACCGCAAGAAATTGAGATTATTCCCGATATTTCTCCGATAATTACGTGGATATTTATCATCTTCGCAATCATCTTTGGATTTGGGTTTGGATATATAATTTCCTTTATATTAAATAGTCGAAAAAGAGAGGAAATTTCTAAAACTATAGAAAAAGAAAAAGTTAAGAAAATTAAACCGAGTGATAAGACAAAAAAAATTGTGAAGAAAAAAGATAAAAAAATTAAAAAAAAACCGGAAGAAGCAGAAAAGGATGAAGAACCCGCACACAAAGAAAAATCAGAAGAGGAAGAATTAAAACCAAAATCTCAATTAAAAATTAAAAGAAAAATAAGATAAAAAAATGTAAAAAAAAAAACCATTAAATCTTTTTGTTCTTTATTAACTTAAAACTTCTAATAATTTATAATAAAATTTACCTAATTTTCCACCATAATTGCCTGCTGAGATTCTTTTAACTCCTGATACTTGACAAGCTGCCTTTATCCCAACTTTCATTGCTTGCTTTATAGATTCTTCTTTAATTCCATCGATTATTATTTCATATACACAATTTTCTCCTTCCTTTAATTCCGAATCATCAATTTTATCCTTTAAGGTGGGACATAACGGATGATTTGTTGACGCACCTAAGAAACTATATTTAGAGCCAACCTTAGAACCAGAACGAGCTATTCCTCCAGGAAAAGGACATATTACTAAATCAACATTCTTAATTGCTTCAATTGCTCTTTCTGCAGCTTCTAAAGTAGAATTTTGATCAATCCCATGAATTAAAAAATTGCCACCGGCGATTCCTTTTCCGCCTTTAAACATCTCTTGAACAATAAAAAATCCGTCCATTACAGGAATTTTATATGCAACAAAATTATAGGTTGTCTCATCTTTCTCTTCAAACTTATCACCAAAAAATTTCAATTTAAATCCTGTCTTTACTTCTACCATTTTCGCATTTGGATCATATTCTTGTGGAAATGCATCAAAACAGGCTGTTGTTGGGCAAGTTAAAACACATTGTCCAATCCGATCTAACAATAAAGAATCAATATTATCTTTTCCTTTTACAAAAAAGAGAAGGATTACACCTGGTCGACCATCTGGAGTATCGTTCTCGGATACATATTTTTCAATTCCAGCTTCAGCCGGACAATGTATCGTTGATGTTGCAAAACCAGTCGTTACCTGAGCACATATGTCCAACCATTTCTTATTTTTAGCAGTTACCAAAATGCGACAAAACCAACCGGGAAATGCTTCACAGTATGTATCATCAATCAAAACGCCATTAATTTCCATATTTTACACCAATTTATTTTTTATTTGTTATCCTTTTTTTGTAGTTAAAATTATTGTAGTTTTTTTAATTATAATAATAATTAGGAACTTAATTATATTTAATTTTTATTGGCTAGTTTCTAGACTATTAAAATGAATAAGAATATACTCAAATTATTTCAAATAATATTATCAAGCAGATTTTGATAAATTATTTGTGGCATTAGTCCTAATGCTTCTATCCCATCAACCGAAATGGTGTTTGGGAATGCTTTCCATTTTATTTTCTTGATAAAGGAATCTTTTTCCACAATTGAGGGAAACCCTCGGAGATGATCCGATGCAAAATTAATTCTTTCTTTATAATAAACAAACAAATAAACATTTAAATCTAACAAGATAACAGATTTTCTATAAAGTGAAAAACTATAAAAAACTCAATGATATTATCAAATAATATTGAACTTTATATGTTTTATTATTTTTGCTAACTATAACTAAAAATATTTGCTACTCAAATGATTAAAAAAAGAAAATAAATTTTATGATTAATTTTATGTGAGCATAGAAGTAGATTGTCCAAAATCTTAATCATAACTTTAAAAAAAAGGAAAAAAAAGATTATTTTTTCTATTCAAGCAATTGATCATCAGCCTAAAGCATTTCAATCGCGATTTTCATATCGTTCTTAGTTATCTTTTTTCGTCCACTATGTTTGCTGATGTCGATAGCGCATGCAGTTAATGCTTTAGCTCTTTCTTCTAAATAGTCCATTAATCTATCAACTGCATTCCTGCTAACAATTTCTGCGCCAGCTTTTTTCATCAAAGAACGTAGTGGAGACCAGGCAAATGCCATATCTTATTACCTCCGCTTATAATTTTTGTATTAAGTTTGTTTTTTTTAATCAATTTATGATGAAATTAAATCATCTATAAAATATTATTGATTATCTACTATATAAAGATTATGGAAAAAAAGGAGTGTTTATTGGAGAAATTGGTTGAGTAAAATTATACAAATATGATCTATAATTTTTGTCGGAAATTATTAATATTGGTTCTAGAGTAGATCATGGATTCTGTAAATTATTTGTGTCCTAAAATTAAGATTCATTACTTATAACAAGAAAAAGAATTGGATAGATGATATTTACCAATTATTGGTTTAATAAATTGATTGAATTCGACCTATAAAAATTCTTCAAATTTCATTCTATGATGATTTTTCTAATAATATATTGAATTTGTTCTCAGTTAATTATTATTTTATTAGCAATATATCCTTGTCCAATCAATTTTAACCGATATTATTTTAATTTGAAGTACATTTGTCGGTTAAATTTCATTATTACTTTTTATCTTTTTTAAACAATTATAACAATAAAGAGGTACAGATTCATATTCAGTTCCACAATGGGGACATTTAATTTTATTAGATCTAGCAAGTGCCTCAAGTCTAATCTCTTGATTTTCGCTTTTTTGAAATATTTTATAAATTTTTTCAATAAAAAATGCCGAGATAAAAGAAAAAAGATTAATATATATCAACAAAAAAATAATTTGAATGAAAATTTGAGGAAAAAATGAGGTAAAATAATTTGGAGAATGGCGAAATCCGAATATTAATAAAAAAAAACTAATGAAGAAAATTAATATAGTAGTATTGGTAAGAGTCTTTTTAGGATTTGCCAAAATCAAAGATGCGAATAGGGCTCCTAATGTCCAAGCTAAATAGATATTCATTAATGCTTGATTAAATTGAATGCGAATTTCAGCCAAAAAATATGATGCAAGTATTTCTATAATTAGTTTTCGCTCATCTAAAATGATTGAATCAAGTGGTAAGCTGATTCTTCCATTTAAAGAGAAAATTAGAATTGATATTATAATTATCATTAAAAAAATAATGATAAATCTACTTTTTAAAAACTTAAATTTATTCATCGTTCTAATATCAAGAAATGTTTTTATATATTAAAAATGGTTATTTGTTTGAATTTATTCACGGAATAAAAGATAAGATCTAAAATTAAAAAAAATTTTAAGAGTTGTTAAAAGATTTGATTCTGGTTCAATGGTCATGTGAGGTGCCTCCAGAAAAGTTGGAAGACTTCATTAAGTTTGCAAGGGAAAAATTGAAACCAGAATATGAATCCCACTACTGTAAGCGGTATGAATTATTTATGCCCATGGAAGTGAAAAAGTACTTTTCCTACCAATTTACTCAGGAAAAAAACAAATATACAGAGCAAATGGTCTTCAAAAATCTTGAAAACTTTGAAGAGTTTCTTGAAGCTAATGAAAAGGATATTCGGACAAGAGAGATTATAGAAACATACATAAAAAAGTTCAATGTTTCTTCTTGCGGCTTTACAATATTAAATCAAAAAGTATAGTGGCGATACCTTGAATTTTATGTAGAGAATCGTGTTTCATTGCTGGGAATAACGATTTTTGGTTCCAATTCGCTCAATTTGCCGATATTTCTCAATTTATTTTCTTTATTTTAGATTTATTATATCATTTTGCGTTGTAGATAACTTTTCTTTGATATGATGGCTAATATTTAGATAAAATTTTAAATATAAAAAAAGGCTTATTTTGTTTGACTTAATTTGCTGTTTAATCGAGTTAAAACTAAAATTTTAGAAAAATTTTTAAGATTTGCTTCATGAGAAAATCTTACAAACCAAAATTAGGAGATTTATTCTAACTTGTTTTGTAGGTTTATTTCTTATTTCAATCAATATATAAAAAAATAAAATGAGGTCCTTACTCTTTGAGTAGTTATTTAAAAACCAAGATAATCGAAAAAATTAGGTTCGGAATCCTCTCTCCAGATGAAATACGTAAATTATCTAGTGCTAGAATAATTACTGCCGATACTTATGATGAAGATGGTCTCCCTATTCCATCTGGCCTTATGGATCAACGTTTGGGCACGATTGAACCTGGCCAACGTTGTCGAACGTGCGGAAATCTTGTAAGTCAATGTATGGGACATTTTGGCCACATCGAAATGGCAAGACCCATTATTCATTGCGGATATGCGAAGAAGGTTTTAAAGATCCTCCGTAGCATATGCCCAGAATGTTCAATGCTCATGCTCACACATGAAGAAAAGGAAAAATCCATTAAAGAACAAGAGAAACATCGTGAGATGTATTTTGAAAGTGATGAAGAATTAACTAAGTTAATTTTTAAATCAGCGAGAAAAACAAAAAAATGTCCATATTGTGGAGCAAGAAAGAAAAAAATTGTTATTGAGAAACCAACTACTTTTTATGAAGAGGAGGAGGGTAAAGGTTCAAGAAGATTGACTCCAATGGATATTAGAGAAAGGTTAATAAAAATTTCTGATAATGACCTTAGAATTATGGGAATCTCTCCAGCTTCTGCTAGACCTGAATGGACAATATTGGAGGTTTTACCCATCCCACCAGTTTGTGTTAGACCTTCAATTACTTTAGATAGTGGAATTAGATCGGAGGATGATTTAACTCATAAATTAGTTGATGTAATCCGTATAAACCAAAGATTGAGAGAAAATCTTGACGCTGGCGCACCACATCTTATTGTGGAAGACCTGTGGGAACTTTTACAATACCATATTACAACATATTTTGATAATGAAGTTTCTGGAATTCCTCCTGCACGGCATAGATCTGGTAGAGCCTTAAGAACAATTACACAGAGATTAAAGGGTAAGGAGGGACGATTTAGAAGTAATTTGAGTGGAAAACGAGTAGATTTTTCCGCTAGAAGTGTAATTTCACCTAATCCTCATATTAGTATTAATGATGTTGGAGTACCAGTCAGTATTGCAAAAATACTCACAATTCCATCAAACGTAAATCCTTGGAATATTGCCGAGATGAAACAACTGGTTATAAATGGACCAATTGAGCATCCGGGAGCAAATTATATAATAAGAACTGATAATCGTCGAATAGATCTCCGATATGTTAAGAATAGAGATGTAATTGCAGAAACTCTAGTGCCTGGTTATATTGTTGAAAGGCACCTTAATAATGGAGATTTAGTTTTATTTAATCGCCAACCTTCACTTCATAGAATGTCAATTATGGCTCATGAAGTAAAAATTATGGACGGAAGAACATTTAGATTAAATTTGACAATTTGTCCTCCATATAATGCAGATTTTGACGGGGATGAGATGAATTTACATGTCCCACAGAGTGAAGAGGCAAGGACTGAAGCAGAATTACTTTTAAAAGTTCAAGAACATATGTTATCTCCTCGTTTTGGTGGGCCAATAATAGGTGGAATTCAGGATTTTATATCTACTGTTTATCAATTTACGAGTAAGGACTCTGTTTATAATATTAAGGATACTTTAAAATTATTATATTTAGGTAGAATATTTGACACAAATCCAGATTTTTCAATAATTGATTTAACACCAGTAATAACTGATCCAGAACCAAAATATTCTGGAAAGTCAATTTTTAGTGCATTATTTCCACAAGACTTAAATTTACGGAAAAGATCAAAGTTTTGCAAAAAATGTGACGTATGTAAAGAGGATGATTGTGAATATGATGCATATGTTCATATTGAAAACGGGAAATTGTTAACTGGAACTATTGATGAAGCAACTTTTGGAGCAATGAAACCAAATAGTATTTTACACCGAATAATAAAAGATAATGGAAATGAAAGAGGGAGAGTGTTTTTGGATAATTCGATACAAATGCTCCTTTATGTAATCAGAATGAATGGGATTACTATTGGTCTAGATGAAGTTTTTGTAAAAGGTGATGCAATGGAAGAAATCATAAATGCTATAGATAAAGCAAATATAGAATGTGAAGAACTCATAAAAGCATACCATAATAAAGATGACACTATTTTATCTCGAGCCCCGGGAAGAACTTTAAAAGAAACTTTGGAATTAAGAATTAGAGGGATATTAAACGATGCAAGAAAGAAAGCTGAAACGATTGCCTCCATTGATATTGGAGATCAAGCCCATTCGGTTATAATGACAAAGTCTGGAGCGCGAGGTAATCCTCTAAATCTTGGTCAAATGGCTGCAGTGGTTGGACAACAAGCAATTCGGGGTGAAAGAATACATCGAGGTTATATAAAGAGAACATTACCTCACTATAAGATTAATGATCTCTCTGCTAAAGCAAGAGGATTTGTTTCCTCATCATATCGAAAAGGTTTAAATCCTGAAGAGTTTTTCTTCCATTCAATGGGTGGTAGAGAGGGACTTGTTGATACTGCTGTTAGAACCAGTCAGAGTGGATATATGCAAAGAAGGTTAGTTAATGCATTACAAGATGTAATTGTTGAAAATGATAATACTGTAAGAGATGCTAATAAGAGTATTGTTCAATTTCAATTTGGCGATGATGGAATTGACCCCTCTAAGAGCGACCATGGTTTAGCAATAAACCTTGATCTTTTAATATTAAAAGCCAAAGCGTTAAAATCTATCAAGAAAATACCAACTATTAAAACTTCGGTGAAAAAAGCACCATTGAAAAAAGCACCATTGAAAAAAGCACCATTGAAAAAAGTTCCTGTAAAAAAAACAAAAAACAAAATTCTAAAGCAACCAACGAAAAAAGATAAAAAAAGTCTTGATGAAGAATCTATAATTCGAGAATTTGAAAATGAAACAGGGAAAAAGGCAATCTGGCGTGGAAAACAAACAAAACATTTTAATGAATGGAAAAAAGAAAAATATGGAGTTAAAAAATAAAATTTTACAATCTAGAGGTAATAATTAATGTCAAAAGCGTCGGAAAGATATATCGATAATTGTTTAGAAAGTCTTGAAAAAGATGGAATTCCTCATGATTTAGTAAAACATGCTAAAGAAAAATTAATGAAGGAACAACTAACCGAATATCAAATAGATTACTTAGCAGATAGACTTTACATTATATATATGAATTCACTAGTAGAGCCTGCTGAACCAGTTGGAACAGTTGCGGCTCAGAGTATAGGAGAACCAGGAACACAAATGACTTTGCGGACGTTCCATTACGCAGGCGTTGCAGAATTCTCGGTTACTCAAGGTCTTCCACGTTTAATCGAATTGGTTGATGCCCGCCGATTTCCTTCAACTCCAATTATGAAAATATTTTTAGAAGAAGAATATGCTTATGATGAAGAAAAGGCTAAAGAAGTTCATAATCGTATTGAACAAATCAGAATTGAAAATATTACATATGATGTAGATTTAGATTTCATAGAATGGCGTATCCACATCAACTTAATCCCAGAAATGTTAAAAAAAAAAGGTATAAGTATTGATGAAATTCCCAAGATTTTAAAACGTTACAAAAAAAAAGGTTCAATTAAAAAAGAACAAAATTCGATTATAATAGATCCTGGAATAGAAGATTTACAAAAACTTCAAAAACTAAGAGAAAAAATCCTAAAGAAAGTAATTAAGGGAGTAAGAGGTATAAAGAGAGGATTAATAACAAAGGATTCAAAGGTTAATGAATGGATAATACAGACAGAAGGAACTAATTTACAAGGCGTTCTTGAGATTGAAGGTGTAGATTCAACAAGAACCTACTCAAATCATATTCATGAGGTTCAAAAAATTTTCGGAATCGAAGCAGCTCGTAACCTCTTAATTAATGAAGCATTGCAAGTTCTTGAAGATCAAGGTTTAGATGTTGATTTAAGGCATCTACTGATTTTGTCAGACTTAATGTGTCAAAATGGAACAGTTTTATCTATTGGACGGCATGGAATTTCTGGGTCAAAATCAAGTGTATTTGCAAGAGCAGCATTTGAAGTGACAGTAAATCAACTTTTAGATGCTGGAATATATGGAGAAGAAGAACTTTTGCTTGGAATTCCTGAAAATGTTATAATTGGTCAGATAGTCCCTATGGGAACTGGTGGTGTTGAATTAATGATGTCATTGGACGATAATCTAAAGATTCTAAAGGAAAAAGAAAAGAAAGAGAAAAAGTTATTATCAGAAGATTTAAATGATGAATGATAAAGATTTTATTTATCAATACATAACTTATTAAATATAAAGGTTATAAAGAATTAATTATTTAATAATTGAAAACAAACCTATTATTCCAAAAAATTCTGCGGGAAAAACAAGTATGTCTACCAAAAGTTTTGTCTCTAAATATAAAACGGAACGAAAAAGAAAAGAAAAAGAATTCGACGTTAGAAAAAACCTTAATATTGCAGTTAAAAGTGGAAATGTAATTATTGGTTCAAAAAGAATCATACAAGAGATAAGACTTCATAGATTTAAAATGATTATACTGGCTGATAATTGTCCTGCGAATATTGAGAATAAGATTAGATATCAAAATTCTCTTTTAGATGACCCTATTTTTTTATATAAATTCAATTCTTCAAGTTGGGAGTTAGGTTTAGCTTGTGGAAAACCTTTTATGGTTTCAACATTGGGAATTTATGACGAAGGAGATTCGGATCTATTACAATTAATAAAATGAAATCATTTAATGAGGAATTCTAATGCATAGAAAAGCTGTAAAAATTGATGAGGAATCTATAAAGTTAATTACTCTATTTAATAATTTAACTGGTGCTGTTGTTAAAGATTGCATTGTGGTCCCTGGAAAAATGGGAGTACGAGATAAGGTCATATTTCTTGTATTAAAAGAAGATGTAGGAAAAGCAATTGGTAGAAATGGAGAGAATGTTAAAGTTTTAAAGGAAAAATTACAGAAAACTATAGATATAATTGGATTTTCCGAAGATATTAAAGAATTTATTCAAAATATTCTTAATACAAGTAAAGTCCGTAATGTTGAAATTAGAGAAAATATATCAAAAAAAAAAACCGTAATAATTACAGTTGCCCCCGAAGATAAGGGTAAAGCCATCGGAAAGAATGGAATAATGATAAAGAAAACCAAACTCCTCGTACTAAGACATTTTGATGTTGATAATTGTATTGTAAACACGAAAAATTAAATATAATCGTAGTTTTTTTACTTCTTAATTTTTAATATAATTACTAATTGGATTAAATTAGGTTGATCTAAAGAGATTTCCATTCGTTAATTTAAGATTAAATAATAGAAAAAAAGGTTAATATTTTTTTCTTAATTCGATGGCTTTTTGTTAATTAAATCATAATATTTGCTGATAATTATTTGAAAAGATAAATAATATTTTAAAACCTATTTGAAGTTATAAATGGAAAGCATTCAAGAGGAAATAGAGAAGTTAAACGGTGCGGATGAAGAGACCCGTAAAAAAGCAATCAGAAACATGCTTAAAATTATCAAGGAAGCGTGGAATGAAAGCTATAGCTATGAAGATGTTTCTCAAATGAAAGAATTGGCCGAAAGCGCGATTTATAAATTGGGAACATCCGCCTTCAAACCATTATTATCATTAATGAAAGAAGATAAGCAATACGTGAAAGTTCATGCTGAGAAATTAATTAATAAAATCAAAACAAATTATGGGAACAAAAAATAAGCAATAATTGATTATATTTTAAGACTTATTTTTAAAACGTCGAATCTTATATTGATTATGGGACTATTTACCGTGAAAAATATTATAAGTTTTGTTTCCATGGGTCCATCATTTTTACAGTCAATAGTAAGAAATGTTCCGTTATATGTGAATTATGATTTAACTTGGCAATGTAACTTAAAATGTAAGCATTGTTATTTTTTCTCATCAACAACGGAATTAAAAAATAAAAGAACGGAATTATCGGAGGAAGAATGGATTAAGGTTTTTAAATACCATAGAAATTTAGGAACAAAAATAGCTGTTTTAACCGGTGGAGAACCTACTTTAAGAATGAATATTATAAAAGAAGCGATTAAAATTTTTCCCTCAGTTCAGGTTGTATCAAATGGAGTTATAAAATTACCTCGATTTAATGGATATAAACAACCGAAATACTGGGTAAGTATAGATGGTACCAAGGAAACTCATGATAAGATAAGAGGTGCAAGGGTTTTTGATAAAGTCATACAAAATATTCGGGAGAACAATCCGGTCGTTACATCAACCATCATGACATTAAATTATAAGGAAATTGAAGATATTGTTAAGATTGCTCACGATAATGGTGCTTCTGGATTAGTCTTTCTATTATATACCGACTATCCTGACAGCCCACTTTTATTAAAAGGTAATATATTAAAAAAGACAATAAAAGACATTTTAAAAGTAATGCGTGAATACGGAAATTTTATTTTTTATTCCAAAAAAATGTTAGAAGTATACCTGTCAAAAGAATTTGTGCCACATTGCATATTTAAAACTGGTCAAGTAAAAAGTTTCTATCCTGATGGAAAACAAAAGTTTTGTGTCATGGGAAATTCACCACTTTTATGTGACAATTGTGGATGTGTCGTGCCAATTGCTGCTTATGCCTTATTTAAGAAATTTGATTCCGGTACAGTAAATAAAACGCGAAAATTGTTTAATTTCAGGTAATTTTTGCTATTTTGCAAAATCATTTTTTATTTATGAGAATCAAACTTCAAACCTGAATGATTAAACTAAATAGCTAATCTTTATTTTTTAAGTAAAGGAAACGCTAAATTTATGTGCTAGCGCATAGATTTTTCTCGCTTTCCAGCTACTAAAGCTTCTAAACTTACTCCGTTAACCTTTGTTACTTTCCACCTAACACCAGGTAAATCACCTACTGCCCTTCCCTTTGCACCACCTATGCCCTCTACCAATACAGTGTCATGCTCCTGGATGAAGTTAAGCGCACCATCACCCGGAAGAAAACAAGTTATAGTTTTGCCGTTTTTTCTTAATTGGACTCTTAGACATTTACGTATTGCACTGTTAGGTTGTTTGCTCTCTCTGCCCACCTTCTCAAGTACTATTCCTTCAGCGGCTGGAGCTCCTTGTAATGGATCTGCTTTTTGTTTTAATTTAAGTTTTTTTCTTTTATATTTTGTCTTACTCCATCTAAATTTTTTCCTATTTCGTTTTAGTGCTTTGGCACTATATAGACCCTTAGGCGGCATTTAAAACTCAATTTATTGTGGAAAATTTTTTTGTTATATTTTAATATTTAATCACTTTAATTAAATTTTACTGTTATTTTCGCTTTATTACTTTCTAATTTTTCTTTAGGAGAAAGATAAATTTAAGAGAAATGGAATTTTATATCAACAATAGATATTTTTGATTGTTATGGTGTTAAATTGAATATATGAGCAAAACAAAGAAAAAACCTACAATAAAATTTTTTAATAAATGGGATTTCGATATTGAAATTCATGATTATAGTTTAGAGAGATACATTAATTTAAAACCAATTATAATACCAGATTCTCAAGGTCGCCATACGCATAAAAGATTTTGGAAATCTAATATATCTATTGCAGAACGTTTAATTAATAAACTTCAATCTCCGGGTTATATAAGTGGAAAAGTAAAGGGCCATAAAAGCTCTTATAATTCAGGTAAAAAAAGTAAACTAATTAAATTGGTTGAGACTGCATTTTCATTAATTGAGTTAAAAACGGGTATGAATCCCTTGCAAGTGTTAATTAATGCAATTGAAAATGTTGCCCCTAGAGAGGAAACTACAAAAATAGCAATGGGTGGTATTTCATATGCAAGTGCTGTTGATATTGCTCCGCAACGTCGAGTAGACCTTGCATTAAAATTACTTGTTCATGCTATTGTTAATATTACTCATGATAATATAATTACAATTGAAGAAGCCATCGCTCAGGAATTAATAGCGGCTTCAAAAAAAAGTCAAAATTCTAAAGCAATTAAAAGAAAAGACGAAATTGAAAGAATTGCGGTTTCTGCTCGATAGTTAGAACTTTACTCTTACTATATTTTTCTTAATTATTTACCATATTCTAAAATGATTTTTGTCGGAAGGGATAATAAAAATCCTTAATTTTTCCCAATTATATGGTATTAGCAAATTTTATATTTGTATTTGGTTAAATCTAGTTTAAAAAAGAAGAATAAATTAACACAATAATTTGAATACAAAAGACAGTTCAAGTAATTTAGAAAAGCATTTGCAAATTATTGGAAAAAATATAAGATTACGAATTCTCAAGATTTTATATGAAATAAACAGCCCAATTCCGTTTATGGCTTTAAAGAGAAGAATTTTAAAAGAAAAAGGGGATAGCAGTAAAATTTCATATCATTTAAACATTCTAAAAGAAAACAATTTCATATTATCAGGAGACAAAGGTTATTTTTTAACAAAATTGGGTGGGAGAATATTGGAGAAATTATTAGACATAGGAGATATAATTAATGAAGAAAAAATAAATCTTCAAATCCGAACATCAAATTACACTTTTGAATTATTTGATTTAAAGAAAATCGTCGAATACTTAATTCGAGAATCAGAGATGCCAGAAAAATTAGCAAGGAAAATTGCAAATGAAGTAAAGTTAAAGTTATCTAATTCAAAAGTAAATTACTTAACTACTCCTCTAATAAGAGAATATTTAAATGGCATTTTAATTGATAATGGTTTTGAGGAATATAGACACAAGCTTACACGATTAGGCTTACCACCTTTCGAGGTAGAATCCTTAATAAGAAGCCAACAATTTTCTGATCCTAAAGAATTTTTAAAAAAATTGGGTAGTGAAGTATCAGAGCAATATCTATTATTAAATTTATTACCACGTGAATTATCAGATCTTTATCTTTCAGGTCAGATATCGTTATTACATCTAGATTCTTGGGCTTTACGCCCTTTGTCTATTTCTATTTCTAATTTAGAGAATACAAATAATTTGAATAAAAGTTTTCTAAAAATCGATGAAACTCTTGAAAAATCCCAAATAAAATCTTATTTCACAAATTTTATCTCAATTCTAACTGATATTAAGAAATTTTTTAATGAAGATATTTTGTTAAATAGGTTTAATGAAATATTACTTTCAATACTTTCAAGATTTAATCAAAAAGATACTAAAAGTTTATTATTATTCCTTTTGGAACAATTCTTTAAATTAAATTTAAATTTAAATTTAGGAAAATCTCAAATCAGTTTAGATTTTTCACACGATTTTTTACGAAAGAGAGAATTTGACCCGGGTCTTATCACAGAATTAGAGAATGATTTGATTGAATCAATAAAAATTGATCCATTTCGAAATTTTGTTCATTTAAATCCATTGATATTATATGATTGTAGTGATATTAATTCTCAAAACGTCAAAGAAAGTGTTCTTACTCGATTTTTCAATATAATTGATAAATCAAATTTGCTTTTCTATAGAAATCGAGGATCAAATCCTATAAACAATATATTAACTTCAATAACTCAAGATTTTGATTCTATCCATAATTCATTTAACAAAATATTATTGGATAAAATCTTTATAAATTTACCAAAAATTGCATTAGAATCAAAACAAAATGATCAACATTTTCTAGAATTATTAGATTTAAATATCACAGCGGTATTTGAAATTTTTAAAATAAAACAAGATTTAATAAAAAAATATTTAAATTCATTTCATCATTGGCAGTCTCTTTCTAGAATTCTCTTTAATAATAAAAATACTATATTGCCAGATCATTCTTTTAAAGCAATCAGTTTTTTTGGTTTAAATGAATCCATTCTATATCATTGTAATATCGAGCTAGATCGAATTGATCAAAGTCAAGAGTTTGCAAAACAAATTTTAACTTCAATTAATAACAGAATAAATGAAATAAATAATGAACAAAATGAATACTTCATTTTCTCCCAGCCTCATGTAGGTAATTATCTTATGAATAGATGGAATTTTGAATTGGATAATATTTCTCATAAGTATGATAGTTTCAGTACAGAATTCATACGATCTGAATCAAAATTGAGCTTTGAAAGAAAAATCTCTTTATTTAAAATATTTCAGAAAATTGTAGATGGGGGTACGCTCTTTAACATATTACTACCCAATTCAAAAAATATAGAAGATTTCTACGAAAAAATAAAATATTTAATTACATATGGGATTCATTATTTTTGTTTTTCATCAAAGCAATTAAATTATTACAGTGAATCTATTGATAAAAAAGGTGTTCTTATAAGACCAGATACTGAATATATAGATTCTGAATTCTTAAATAAAAAAATTGTAAATAGATTTTTATAAAATCTATAAAAAATTATTTCCTTTCAAAATTAATGCAAGCAGTGCCATTCTTAGATACAACCCATATTTCATTTGCTTAAAATATATTGCTTTAGGAGATTTATCAATATCAGGAGATATTTCACCTACTCTTGGTAATGGATGCATTAAACGAAAGCTTTCTTTTGTATTATCTAAATCCTTCTTAGTTAAGATATATACGTCTTTAACTTTTTCATATTCTTCTGCTTCTAAAAAACGTTCTTCTTGAATTCGTGTCATATATAAAATGTCTAATATTGGTAATATCTCCTTGAATTTTTCAGTTTCTTTAAATTTCATCTTTTTGTCATATAGCCAGTCAGTTATTCTAAATCGCATTTTCAATGAAGCAGGAGATATTAAATATAAATTTACATTATAATTACTAAAAAGATAGGCTAGCGAATGAACTGTCCGGCCATATTTTAAATCACCACAGAGTCCAATATTTAGTCCATCAATGGTTCCACATTCTTCTTTGATCGTAAATAAATCTAATAACGCCTGTGTAGGGTGTTCTGCGCTTCCTGATCCACCATTAATAATCGGAATTGAAGAAAATTTGGCTGCCATACGTGCTACACCTTCCAAAGGATGACGGATTACAATAATATCTGAATAATTTTCAACTGTTCTAATTGTATCTGCAATAGATTCTCCCTTTTTAACTGATGAGACATCACGAGATTGGAATCCAATAACTTTTCCTCCTAATCTAAGCATTGCAGATTCAAAGCTTAATCTTGTTCTGGTTGAAGGTTCAAAAAATAAAGCAGCCATTATTTTATCATCTAATAATTTAGAATACTTATTATTTGCTATCTTTTTACCGATTTCTATAATAAAATCAATTTCTTCCCTAGTAAAATCTCTTGCACTTAATATATGTTGGTTTTTAAAATCCCTCATTATCATTTAGGAAGTTTTTTTATTATATAAAAATTTTCTTGAAATATAATAATTCTTAAAATAAGTTTTGAAACTTACTTTTTGTGATAAAATTTAAAATTTATCAATTTTTATTTTCTATATATTAACGAGAAAAATATTTATGAAGTATCCCAAGACCCAAAGAAGATATTGTAAACATTGTAAAAAGCATACAGAACACAAGGTAACTATTTATAAAAAAGGAAAAGAGCGATCAAAAGCGGAAGGTAAAAGAAGATACGAACGAAAGAAAAAAGGTTATGGTTCACAGCCCAAACCAGTTCAACATAATTTTGCCAAGATTAATAAGAAATCTACGCCTATATTTCAATGTACGGAGTGTTCAAAAAAGTCAATTGGTAAATCTTATCGAGTAAAACGATTTGAATTAATTGAAGTATAAAAAATAAAGGAATTTAAAAAAAATGTCAAGAGAAATTCGAAAATTAATACCAAGTCCTAAATCAAGATTCCTGGGCGTTAAATGTTTGAATTGCGGTAATGAACAAGTCATTTTTGGTTGTGCTTCCACTAAAGTTGTTTGTCATGTATGTGGTAAGCCTTTAACACAATCTACTGGAGGTAAAGCTAATATTTTAACAAAAATTTTAGAAGTTTTAACATAAAAAAGATTAATATTCACGCCAAGTAAATTTACATTTTGTGCAACGAAAGAAAGTTGTTGACCCTTCATCTGCCGAACGTGTTTGGGATTGCCAATATTCTGCTTCTTTATTTCCACATTTTCTACATTCTGACTTAGTTATTGGATAAATTATAGCATTTATTTCTGGTAAGACAATTGTTTTATCTGAATATTTTTTGATTTTACTTTTAGCGATCATTTCCTTTTCTTGTATATCTTCTTCAAACGGTTCTGAATATCCGCAAGCACAAGAATAAATAAACTTCTTATCAATTATTTTCTTTCGTAATAAATTATTACATTTTGGACAAAATTTTACCATTTTCTTATATTCACAGTAAATTTCACTTAAGTTCAGAAATAAAACAAGCCATAATAGGATTTCGAATACTTAATTTTATAAAAAATCTTTTTTTAAGTGATAAATCTTTTCATAATATTCATAATTCAACATATTCATATTTTGAATAAATTTCGCTTTAAGATTCTTTTCACCTTCAATATTTATTTCCAATTCACCAATTACATTAATTAATAAATCTTTCTTAATAGGAAAATCACTTTTTTCGAAAGTAACTTTGATTTCTCCTGAATTATCTTTTAAAATAAACTCTGAATTGGATATTGTTTCCTTAATATATCCAATAATTTGAATTCTAACATCATCGCTTTTTAAATCACCAATAATCCTTTGTATTGCTGGTGATTTGGGTTTAAAGAATTGCTCAGACAAAATAATAGTGGCTTAATAATATAATTTTTAATATATATTTAGATTACTTATCAAAATATAATTATTTTTATTAAAAGGTTGGTAGTTGATACCGTTTTATGTTTAAAATAAAATTAGAAAATAGTAAAATTTTAAGAGGAATTATAGAGGCTTTAGCATCAATTATAGACGAAACTGAATTTATAATTACTACTAAGGAACTATCAATTAGAGCTATGGATCCATCTAGAATATGTCTTCTCCAATTGTCAATGACTAAACAAGATTTCGATGAGTATGAATGCGATAAAGATACCAAAATTGGTCTAAATCTTGAAGATCTCGATAAAATATTAAAAAGAAGCTCTGCAGGTGATTCTGTTGAGTTAATTTTCGAACCTGATACTCAAAAATTAAAAATTAAAATGAAACAACGTGATAGCACAAAAGTTAGAACCTTTAGTCTTGCATTGTTAGATATAGAGATGGAAGATATTCCGATGGAAAATCTTTTAAAATTAGAATATAATGCAGATTGGTCAATGGATCCTGGATTTTTTGTAGAAGCAATAAAAGATGCTGAAATTTATTCAGAAATTCTAACTATAAAAGCAGAGGAAGATAGAGGCTTATTATTTAGTTCTGTTGGACAAATTGGAGAAATGGAATATGAATTAGCTCTCGATGATCTATTGGAAAAAAATATTAAGGCAATAAGTAAAGGTTCTTATTCACTTCAATTTTTAAAGAGCATTCTTAAAATTGAAAATATTACTGAAAAATTAACGATTTCGTTGAAGGACGATCATCCATTAAAATTAATCTTTAATATTTTAGAAGGAGGTACAATTAGTTATTTTCTGGCACCGAGGGTAGAAGAAGTTGAATTTGAAGAAGAAGATTTAGAAGAATACTAAAATTTAATCGTTGATTCATATCGTTTTTTTATTTATTACTAATTTCTCATTCTTACAAATTTTATTAATTTTTTTAGATAATTATTCATAATAAGAAAAAATCTGCGCACTATAATTATGAGTTCTGATGAAAATATCTTAACATCGAAACCAGAATTATTATATAGATTCCCATGGTTATCTTTTACTAAAGTAAAATTCAAAGAGATTGGAAAAAAACCCCCCGATGAATTTGTTGAGTGGCTATACAAAAAGTATTGGGACAAAAATAAAGTTGATATTGATGAGAAAATCGAATCAATTTTTGAAGATGCAATAAATAATTTAGAGCTAATTCGAGATTTTAATCCTAAAGACGGAGAATTGAATATTTACATTTATTGGATGTTAAAAATTATTTTATTCATTCTGAATAATCCTAATATAACAAATAGAATCGCCAATCTATATTCAAAAAATGCATTAAAACAGTTAGAACTACTTAGAGATGAAAAAATGGAAGATCTTTACTGGATTTGTAGTGATTTGGGTCTTGACGTTCAATATTATGAAGATCCAATTAAAATTACTGCTGTTGAAAAGACAAATCTAAGCGTGCATTTTATTGATTTCATAAAAATGGGAATCAATCTCAGGGATGATTATAGAAAACTTGTAAATAATTCACTTTCTCACGGATATGTATTCATTTCAAAGAATCGATTGATTAGACTTCTTCAAGAATATGTTAGAAATGAAATTTTAAAGTTTGCAAAAACAAATAAATCTGAAGAAGATCCAAAAGAAAGAACTGATTTAGAAGAAATCTTAACCGAGATAACCCCTTTTAAAATCACATTCGAAAAAATAAAAAATTTAATTAAAAGTAAAAAAATAGAATTTAGCAGTGATTATACCGAAACTATGAAATATTTAGAGGGAAAAGATTTGTCAATTTTTTTTCCTCCATGTATAAAATTCCTTTTATCAAAAGTACAACAAAGTCAAAATTTAATTCACAATGAACGTCTATTTTTAGTATTTTTTCTAAATTCTTTAAAATACCCTATAGATCAGATAATAAATATTTTTAAAACACTACCGGATTTTGATGACAAAATTGCGGGATATCAAATTGAATTTGCTATTAAAAAGGGGTATTCACCCCATAGTTGTGCAAAATTAGAAACGTTAGGGATTTGTCAAAAGGATCATAAAATTTTTGGGGATGAGATTTGTCGGGAAGGATTTTATTCAAAAAATCAAGATAGAATGATAAAAATTTCGCATCCACTTTTTTATATGAGTGTTAAAGAATCAAGGTACTTATGGAAAATGAAAAGGCTAGAAATTAATGGACAAAAAATAACAAAAATTGAAAAAAATTAAGGAATCTAAATAATGGAAAGTATAAGATTTGTAAAAAGATTATTTCAAGCCTATTATAAAAATCAACAAAAGTCTTTTCCATCGGTTAGCAATTTGCTGGAAAGAGAATTCGCGTTTGTTCCATGGGAAAATAATATTATGATTAGACATATAGGCTTTATATCCTTAGATTTTTTAACTGATTATTTGATTCATAATGTTCCAAAACACATGTATTCAAGTGCATCACTTTATGAGCTACCTGGTGCATCAAAAATGGATAGTAAAAAATATTTTGGCTGTGATCTAATATTTGATATTGATGCAGATCATTTAGATACCAAATGTAAAGAAAAACATGACTTTTGGGAATGTGAATCTTGTAGTCAAAGCGGAGTTGGATTATCACCCAAATTGTGCCCCAACCCTGATTGTAAATCAACAAGATTTAAAAAAATAACTTGGATTTGTGAAGAATGTCTAGAGACGGCTAAAAATGAGATATTTAAGTTGATTGATGGATTTCTAGAACCAGATTTCGGAATTAATAAAGAAAGTTGTTTTGTCTTTTTTTCCGGACATAGAGGTTATCATCTTCATATAGAAAATGAGAAATTAAGGAAATTATCAAGTCATGAACGAAGAGAAATGGTTGATTATATTACCGGGAACAATATTTCATTTACTGTTTTAGGACTAGAAAAGCCAAACATTGGTCTTGGTTTCTTTAATCAATATGTTGCTAGCTGGCCTAGAAAAATAATGTTGAAATTAAAGGAGATACTTTCAATAGAAAATGAAGAAGAATTAAAAAATAATTTAAGTAATTTTTCACTTAACAAGGAACAAATAGGTACTATAATTAAAGAAAGAAAACACATAATTGATAATATTGAATCTCAGAGCAAAAATTATTGGAATTTACTTGGATTTGGCATAAAATCATGGAAAAGCCTTTTTTTCAATTTAGTTAAAAGTATTGGAACAGATATTGATATCCCCGTAACCATTGATATCCATAGATTAATAAGATATCCTGGCTCTTTACATGGCAGTAGTGGCTTTAAAGTGGTTGGAATTGAGTATAAGAATTTAGAAAGTTTTGATCCATTTTCTGATCCAGTAATTTTTTCAAAAAAAAATTTCCTTAAATTGGAAATTACAGTTCCAGAAGTACCTAAGATCCGTGTAAGAGAAATCACTTGGGGTCCGTTTAAACTGGGAGAAGTCTTAGATCTTCCACATGATATTGGAATCTTTCTTTTATGTAAAAACGTGGCAACTCTTAAATAAAATTTAATTTTTTAATAGTGATTTTAAATTTATTTAAATAATAAGATATATAAAATAATTGAATCGGTACTAAAAAAATACTCAAGAAATAATGAATTCTCAGAAAATATATAATAAATTATATCAACAATGGACTAATGAAATAAATAATGAAGAGATAACTTCTCTTACTAATGAATCTTTTAAGGAATATTTAAAATTATATGCACTCGATTCGGCTTCAGATGGAAAACTAAATAATTCAGATATGCAAGTTATAAAAGAATCTTTAATTGATTCTTTAATAAAAAATATTAAATTTCTATTGGATGATTTATTAAAAGTTAGAAAACGCAAAATAATTGATAAATCACTTAATTTATTAGAAATTGATAGAAATAAATTATTAGAACATGAACAAATGTTCTATGATAATCTCATTGCTTCTTTTAAAGGATTTAAAAATTTGGAATCTCTAACATTATCTGATATCGAAAGTTCTTTAAAGAAGAAAGAATTAACTCCAGTTGAAAAGAAGGTTCGAGAAATTCCAAATATACTTTCACAAAAAGATGAAATGGCTGTGAGTCCAACAAGATCTGCATCTTTAAATGGAATTGAATATTTAAATGTAAGATTCATGATGGATTGTCCTGCATTAGTAGGAATTGATCTTGTAAATTACGGTCCTTTTTTAAAGGAAGATGTCTGTATGGTACCTTTTGAAAATGCGAAAATTCTTATTGAAGAAAAGATAGCAGAAAAAATTATGCCAAAATAAATTATTGGTGAAAAATTTTAATCATTATTATTAGAGGTTCTATCAAAACGCTTATTAAATTCCTCTTTGAAATATTCTTTTCTATATCTTCCAAATTTATCTATTAATGAAAACTTAGGAGGTTTGGGATTCTTTAAATTCCCTCCACAAATTTTGCATTTCATTTCTTTGTTTGGTAATGAATATTCTCCACAATTAGCACATTTAAAAAGTAATTTCGTCATAATTCTTTAAAAACCAAATAAATTCATAATTTATTTATCTCGAATGAATTCAAAAGTCCCACCAACATTAATCATCTCATCTTCAATTGTTTTTAGAACACTAGCTAGTACTGATTCTGCTTCTTGATAATTTTTTTCAATCACATCTAAACGATAATTAGGGGCAGCAACATAACGAATATCAACTCTCTTTGTTTCTTTTGGGCTTTTTATCACTTTTATTCCAATATTTATTGCATTCTTTATAAGGTTAATTCCATTTGGAGCAGTGGAAGTCAATGACAATTTACCGCTAATTGAAACTGTACTTACAATAACATTCTCTTCGATAATTTTTACGAATTTTTTAGCAAGTTCTGAGTCAATATCTAAATTTTGAATTGATTGAATACCACTTTCTTTAATATCTTCAAGTGTTTTTTGATATGATTCATAAGAATCCAATATCGGAAATCCAATCGTTTCATACAGCTCATTTATTGATTTACCAGTTTCATCTGCTAAAAATGTTAATAAATTTTCAAATTTAAAAGCATATTTCCATTCTTTCATTCTTAATTGCTTTTGTTGAGCCGTAACTCGCCGTAATGATAAATCCACATGACCTTTAAAATTATCTACTTTCAAAACTTTCAATACTAAAATTTCGTTCATACGAACATAATTTCTTACATTTCTTATCCACCTAGATGATATCTCGGATATGTGAATCATCCCTCTTGCTAGATTTTCGTCTTCCCGACCTTCAAAATCTGATAGATCTACATAAATATAGCCCCTTTGAATATCCACAACCTTAGCAATAACAAAACTTCCTTCTTTTGGAAATTTTATTTTTGATTTGACCATAATTTAATGTAAGAAACAAATTTTTAAAATTCTTCTAAATAAAATTGTTTTTTACATTTTTTATTTAAATAATCCTATTCTATTATGAATTTCAATTATGATTATTGAATATTGTTTTTTATTTTTAGGTGTGTTAATAATATCCTTTTTGTTGTCCTTATTGACAATGCACTTAGAAAATAAAAGTTCATTTTGGAAACATTTCCTTCGATCATGTTTCTTTATTGGGATTATTGTTCATGAGGTAAGTCACTACATTATGAGTTTCTTAACTCATACTAAGGTAAATTTTCACCACGCACTCAATGGTAGAATAGAGAAGAGAATTGAGGTAAGAAAATAATGTTTAAATTAATAATATATGGGGTAATAATATTGATGGGTTTTATCTTTTTTCAGAAAGATCCCATAACTACATCAATAATTGTTGGAATTATTTTAATAATTTATCTATATCCTAAATATCGAAAATATAAGAACTCCGACAGTGGAATTTTTAGTAAAGGAGAAGTTGGGGTATCGACAAACAATGATTTAGTAAAGTTAGTTCTTTTAATGTCTCTACTGAATCAGAATCAATCACAACCTGTAAAACTTATTTTAAAACAAGATGTGATGAATTCTTTAAAAAAAAGAGACATTGATTTGAAAGAAGAAAAAAATCAAATTTTAAAATTATTTGATAAATGAGGTAAAAAAACTGATAAAAAATAATAATACAAAATTCTCCGATTTTATTCCAAATAAAAATGAGTTTTGTAATGAATTTATTGCCTTAATTTATAATCTCCTAAGTAATAATTCCAGAATAATTCAAGTATCTGGGAAATCGGGTATAGGTAAATCAACATTTGTTCAATATCTAGTCGGACATCTGATTTCAAATAAGAAAAATTTATTGTCTGCTTTATGGATAAATACCGGTTCGCCATTTTCAGATAAAAGATTAGAACATAACTTTAATGAAGCTCCAGAACAGTTAGAATATATTAAGAATAATATTTTTTTAACTAATATTTCTTCATATTTTAAACAGCAAAATTTAATAAATGAGTTAAGCTCATTAAAAGATTTTATTCCCATAAATACAAAATTTTTAATATTTGATTCAATTTCTTACAATTTTCGCCTTAAACTGATGAAGTTTAATGAGATTGATATTAAAATCAAGCTAATAAATTCATTCTTTACTGAGCAAATATATCCATTACAAATGTTTGCTTCACTTAATAGAGTAAATTTGATTTTCATTCATGAAGTTTCATATAAACCAAAATTGAATAAAAATATAAAATTTTTACATAAAATGTTTGATAGGATTGACTCAATAATGATTAAGTTGGAAATAAATGAGAAACAAGAAAAAATTCTTGACTTAAAATATCACAATATTGAGTTCGATTCAAAATATAAGTTGTCAAATAATGGATTTGAATTTATAATTTAAAATAAAAATGGATGTTAAGATATGACAGATAAGCATAGTCAAAGTTTTTTTGGTCAGAAAGTGGGAATTATTGTAAAAAGTAATAAAAAAAATGACCCATTTATATATTTTCATTGTATAAGAAAAAAGGAGAATGGAGTTTGGGAAAAATCTTCACTTAATGAAGGTAAAATTGTAAAATTAAATATGGGTGAAATTATTGAGATGTTGTTTGTTCTCTCTCAAAAAAAAAGAGAGTGGAGCACGATTCATATATTAATAATGAAACTACAAAAATTTCGATAAAAGAACATGAAACAGATCAAGCTTTTTGGATAAATATTGGAAATTATAATAGATTATTGAAATTTCCACAGTCAGAGTTATTAAAACGTTTGTTCGAACATATGCTACAGGAAAAAATTGAATTTGCTACCACCACCTTGCCTAATTCCTCAATGATAAATGATTTTCACTAAAATTTATCCGCACTTTTTTTTTATTTAAATATTTTGAATTTAGCATTTCATTGTTATGAGAAAAATCATTTTTATTGGAGAATGCCCTAAATGCGGAGCAGATGAATTAAATCTCTATAAAACAAAAACTTATAAGAGATTTGTCAAGTGTGAATCTGAAACATGTAAATTTTCGTATGCTGTGCCTAAAGCAGGAAGGATTGAAAATACTACTTTATTATGTCCAAATACAAAAGTTCCAATCTTGCTTGTATTTAAGAAAGATAAAACTAATTATTTTTGGACTGATAGACCATGTTTTACTTGCATTGATTATACCCAATGTTCTGAAGTTAATAGTCTAATTAATGAGTTTAAAGAATTAAAGGTGAATGGGTATTAAGAGAATTATTGAATCCTTATTTCTGATTTTTTCTCTAATATCTTTAATTCTTATAAATTCAATCAATCTTAATATTTATAAAGTGATTGCTAATTAATCAGATGAGTGGTCAAAGATTTACATCGATAAAGTATATAAATTTAATTTTCCAAAAACAACAAGAATATTCGAGTTAGCATTTAGAGAACACTATTATTATATAATCGATTGTGAATTAGTAACGCCGAATGAGTGCAACATAACTCTAAATATGATAGATCCCGACGATATTGAGTTTGAAATCTATAATGCTACAATGTCTTTTTATTTTGAAAATACGAAAAAATTTACTGTGCCTTTTGGAACAGCAAAAAATGGAACTTATGAATTGAAAATAACAGTTGAAACTGAATATAATCTTAACTTACATATTGCAATAAATGAGGGGGATATGTGCATATATGATAAATTAGTAGATGATGTCTTTAATGATAATATCGCATATAAGGTTCATTGTTTTAGTTCAGGAATTTATAATGAATTACAATTTTTGGCTAATTTAGAAAATGATACATGGTATCGAATAATTGCTGCAAGAGTTTCTCCGATTGCCTATACACTACCAGCAACTCAAATGGTAAATTTAACTATTATTGATCCTGAGGCAGATCCTTATCTTATATTTGATAATACAACCTATCTCCCAGAAAAGCTTGAGTTTGCTGATGTTCTATTCGGAATTGCATTTCGTGGGTCTTATTTATTTAAATTTGGTCTAGCTTCAGCATATCCCAACTATAATTTTGCATATCTAATATATGAATTTGGAAAAATTGGACAAGGAATTAATGAAACTCATGCCTACGAAATAAATAATCCAGTGAATGACTCTATTAATAATAACACTAGCAATTTTAACACAACATTTTATTACGAAATCCCTCAAGAGGGTTATTTTTTAATGATAGTCGTAAGTATTGTGGTTGTAATTGTAATAATTTTATCAATGCAAGCAAGGAAAATAAGAATTAAAGGATTGGAGCAAGAAAATAGGGAAAAACCAATAAATGAAAAAAAATATAAACCTAATCAAACATTAGAGAAATTAGAATTGTACGGAAGTTTATTCTAACAATTTTTATTTGATTTATTCATTAAATAAATAAAATTTATAAAAAAAAAAGATTTATTTTTTCTAAGCAGGAATTTGTTCAATCCATTCTTTTACTTTCTTACTTGAGATACCAGGCAAATCTTTAGCAAGATCATTAGGATTTAAGTCTTTCAATTGTTCAGTAGTAGTAATTCCTATTTGTTCCAATTTCTTCATTATATTTTTTCCTATTCCTCTAATTTTTTCTAAGGTAAATTCATCATTAGCCATAACAAACTTGGCTTCAATATTTTCTTCCATACTTGAAAAATCTATTTTTTCTGTATCTGCGATTCCTGCTGGAGTTATAAAAAATTGGCAATCCTCAGGAGGTAAATCAGGTGCGTCAACAATAATTGCCTTTCTTTCAAGAGAATTATTCGCGGCGAACCCTTTGGTCTTTAACATCACCCGAATTTGGCAGCCATGAGCAACGATATTCCCTCCAATTGCATCAATACCACTGAACATTCCCTTTATTTGTTGGGCAACCTGATTTGTTACAAGGATCGCAATATTATAACTCTCTGCAATTCTGGAAAGAGCATGAATCATTTGGTTTAAAGTATCTTGTCGTTGTGGAAGCATTCCAATTCCAATATATTCTGCTCGAAGAAGCGCCATTAAACTATCTAAAATAATTAATCTAACATTTTTTTCTTTTACGAGTTTCTCCGCTTCTAAAATCATTTGAGCTTGATGATCGGAACTATAAATTCTCGCATGAAAAATGTGTGAGAGTACATCTTCAAGTTTAAGACCAAATCTTCTGGTAATTCGTTTGATCTTTTCTTTAGAAAATGTATTTTCGGTATCAATATAAATCACAGCACCACTTAATCCACCTTTTCCTTTTGGTAATTGTGTAGTTACACACAAAGTATGCGCTAAATTTGTCTTTCCGGATTTAAATGGACCAAAAACTTCTGTTATAAAACCTGTTTCTATACCACCTCCTAAAATTGCATTAAAATTTAATGACCCTGTACTGATAAACTCGTGGTTCTCCTGAAATTCCGATATAGATTTGAACTCGGTCATACCCAAAGCACTCCGAGCATTCCATATGAGTTTTTTAGAAGTTGCTTCTCCAATACCATCCATTGCAGTAATACTCTTAAAACCCGACATAGCCAGAGCTTCTGCTGTAGTAATACCGTTCTCTATAAAAATCTTAATATGTCTCGCTTGAATGCCTTTCACTAATTTTAATTCTGTCATTATTATCAAAATTTCTTAAATTTTGAAATAATTATACGATGAAGATATTTAAAAGAAAAAATTAGAATAATTGAAAATAGTTATTTTTTCCTCTTAAATTAATTTAAAGCAAGTTAATATAAAAAGAAAAAAACTAAATGAAAAAGAAATAATATTGGAAGTAAAAATTCCTAAAAGTCCAATATTACTTACCTTGCAAGAGTGAATCTCTTTTTTATTTAAATATTTTTAATTTAAAAACTATTCATGAGCAAATCTGAACAATTTATTCAATATTCTTACTACGAGAAAACGGTAATTGATAGTTTTGAACTAATTTTAAACAAATTGATGTTTACTTTAGATTTGACAAAATATATTAATTTGCATAATGAATGTAAACAGATTTCTTTACAAATATGGAAACGGATGAGGAAGGGAACCAAATTCAGATCACCAAAAAGATTAGGGCCAGTAATAATTTATATGGTACTTAAAGCAAAAGGATTTGATATCAAAATTTCAGATTTTATAGAAAAGATTAATATAAAAAAAAAAAAGTTTACTGAAATTTTAAAACAAGCAGTGATATTTTATCCTACTTATTTTAAAAGAGATAGAAAGACCGTTATTATCAAAAAAATAAATGAAACAAGAGAAATTTTTGGATTTGACCATGATTTTACTAATAAATCTCAAGAGATTTTTAAAAAATTTTGGCCTATTATAAAAAATACAAAAGATGATGTAATCGCAGGAGTAATTTTTATTTTAACAATGATTGCATTGGGAATAAATTCCATCCCTTTTGTTCATATATGTAATAAAATAGGAATTAAAATGAGCACAGTAAATTATCAAGTAAAAAATAAAATTTTTAAAAGTCTTCATTTACCTGGATTTAAAAGTTTAAGAAAATCTTCAGATATAATTAGAATATTAATTAAAAAAATTATTTAAAATAATTTTAATTATTTATTGGATAAAATGAACTAAAAACCATAATTTTTGAAAAAAGGAAGTAAAAAATTTATATTTATTAAAATCTTTTTATTTCTTATGTGCTCTTAACCTTTTTTGAAAAACAATATGTTTTCGAATTGGTTTTGAATGAGGAAAAATTGATTGAACTGCTTTTTCATTCTTATTCCAGATGTAGCATCCTTCAACATAATCAACTCCGAAAAAGCCCATAGTAGTTTGTACAAGATTATTTAATGATGAAAAGATTCCCTTACCAGTATATCTAGGATCGACAATTGCAGTATCGGTATTAACTCGTGAAATTCGTTTGCCAGTCCATAATTGATATAAATCAGGAAGACAAAAAATCACTCCAATGAGTTCATCAGTTTTTCGATCAAAAGCTAGAGGTGCCCATATCATGACATTCTCAAGGTCGCATGATTCCCACGCTTCTACAACTGCTGGAAAATTATAATAATCTCTTGGATTAAAATTGTGTGGTAATTTATAATATTCCCGAGGAACAGCAGCCAACTGATTTATTACATCTTTAGCTCGATTGGTTGAATGATCTGGTAACATAAAATCAAAAGCACCGGAGATTAAATTTAAAAATTCATCTTTTCTTGCAACCATCTCATTTAATGGAAGGTATCCAATACGAACATTCTCATCAAGGTTTTTTCCCTGTCTCCATGTTTTTTTTGAAACATAAACACAATTATACTCTGCATCTCGTTTATAACCCAATTTATCTAAAAATGTTGGTATAGTCGGCGGGTTGAAAGCAACACCATAAAGCAATTCTTCATTAAATCCTTCAATTTGAGCTCCTATTCCACCTAATCCTTTCGGAGAATTAATTGGCCCTCGAATTTTTCGGAAATAATTTTCAATAGCAAATTTTTCACATGTATTCATAAGCTTTTTACAAATTTCTAATGATTGTGCTCGTAACCAACCAAAAGTAGCACACTTCTTTCCATAACTTCGAAAAAATGGATTTATTTGAGCGATAACAAATCCTACGGTTTTCGAATTATCATATGCGATGTTAACTGATAATTTATAAGAATTGTCAGAAAATTTCTCTTTTAAATCTTTCAAAATTATATTAATAATCTGATGTTTCAATTGTTCTTCGCGAACTTCGAGTAAAGCATTTAAAGCTCTTTTTATTTCCTTTAAATTATTAATTTCGTAAATACCATCAAAAAATTCCATTTCTAATACCAAATTTCTCACTTTAATCCCCAAATTTTTATTCTATTTATATTGAAATGGAGATAAAATGGTTATATTTAAATAAAAAATTTTAAGAATTGAGAAATCTTGACATAATTTTTCCTTTAAATATCTTCAATTTATGAAGGATATATCGTATTTTAAGAGAATAATTGAAAAGCAAAAGTGAAATTGTAATGGCTTCAAGCGCAATTATAATAAAAACTGAATTCATATCTTCAAAATCAACAGAAAAATTTGTTAAAAAGTTTGTAAAAATCGGGGTGAATCCAGATCTAACTGATAATATGGAGTTAAATTATGAGATAGACAAAACTATAGGTCGTTTAAATTGCTATTTAACTCTGGCAAAACCAGATGATGCAGTAGATATAACCGAAATCTATAAAGATTGCTACAAAGGAACATATCCTTTTAAGGAAATGGAGGATCCAGTAGAAGTTCGTAAAATGATAATAGATAAAAATTATCATTGGGTTTTATTTAAATCTCCAGAAGGTAAGACAGTTGGATGTTTTACTTATGTATTAGATATGAAACAAAAAAAGGGCTACATGAGAGGTCTTATGGTAAAAAGAAAATACCAATCCATTACAAACTTTAAAAAGCTCGCAATAGGTAGTGCAATTGGAATGTGGGGAACATTTAAAAATAGAATTTATTTGTGGTATTGTGAGAATAGAACAGCTCACGCTAAAACCCAATATATCTCAGCAATTTGTGGGTGCCTTCCTGTCGCATTCTTTCCAAATAAAGATATTTTTATGAACAAAGTTGAATCAGATGTTTTCCATATAATTTATTCTGAGAAAGCACTATATGATATAAGGAAAAAACCCCCGATTTTAATCTCTGAAATTAATGATATTTATAAGTACGTTCAAAAACGATATAATCTTGATAAAGCCAAATATTTAAAACCAGGATATAAATTTAATTATGATCTTAAAGAGAGTTACCAGACAATAGTGAATGAAAATAAAGATAAATTTGGATACCACAATGTCTTAATTAAGATTCATGGAACTGATTCTTATATCAAATTTTTATATACTCCAATGGTTCAAAATATAGAAAAAATTGAATATCACGTAAATCATGATGTTGAATTATATGTGTTGCTTAAAAAACTTAAGAAATATGCTTCTATAAAAAATGTGCGTTATATAGAATGTTTTGTCTCCGCCTATAAACCAAATCATCAGAAGGTTTTTTCCGATTTAGGATTTAAAGTAAGAGGATATCTCCCAAGTTGGAAACTTGTAAAAACGGATTATGGCGAAATTTTTGAAGACATTATAGTATTTAATCTGGAGAAAGGAAAAATAAGTCCAGATATCCAGTTAATTTCGGAAGCACAAGAAATAGTTAATCTTGTTTATAATAAATAGACTATAAATAACAATTTAAAAAAGAATTCCATAAAACTAATAAAAAAATAAAAAAAGATAATTATAATTGAATTCCTTTAAATTTCAAAAGTCTTTCAATTATTTCTCTTCGAGGGTCTTTTTTCCGTTTAGATCGTGCAAGTTCGATCAATTCATTCTTTTTCATGTCAATTTGTTTAAGAAATCGATCAATTTGCGATTTATTGAACTCAACTTTTGCTAAAAGTGGTTCCAGCCTGTTAAATATTTGCAACCAATGCCCCCTATCTCCTGACCCTTGCCGTATTAATTTAGCGATCTGAACTCTATACATATGAAATCCAAATCGAATTATGTCATACATACCAATAGCCCAAATTAATGTACAATTCGTCTTTAAAGGATCAGCTTTCCCTTTTCTAACTAAATTGTGTTGTTCAATCGTTGATATCACTTCTCTTTCATTATAAAGCCATACATGAAGAGGAAAAATTACACGAGGTATATTTTTTATCCCAAATTCTTCATGGTTCCACCACCACTTTCTTTCCTCATCTTTAAAAAAATCTGAACTCCAGTGTTTAGGTATCCATGAATGATTTAGCTTTTCATTAGGTATTTCGAAAAAGTATCTTGCATTCTCATCAGGAGTTAATCCAATAAAAACATAGGAAATTCCCCTCCTAGCGGCTTCTTTAATCAATAGAGAATCAATCATATCAGTACAATTATCACATATGATTTTCATTATAGGTAAATCATTAGAGCTATGATTAAGGGTATACCATTTGTATAATTTAGTAAATACTTCTATTGGTGGTTCAATAATTATATGCTCAATATTTAATTTATCAACAGTTTGTTTCATATTTTGAAAAGCAACTCTGCTCATATAACCCGAATTTACTGAAACAGCGAGGACATTGAGTTTATATTTAATTGTAAGAAGATATAACAAATAAGTAGAGTCTTTACCACCAGAAAATCCAACAATACAATCAAAATCATGATTTCCTTGGGTTCTTTTAATTTTTTTTATAATATTCTTCATTTCTTTACATTTTTGTTCTTTCATTTCTGATGGAATTGAAATGACAAAATATTTATCAGGATTTTTACAGTGATTACAAATACCATCCTTTTCTATCTCTACACTTATACAACCGACATGATTAATGCATTTTTCACAGTAAAATGAATTTATTTCCAATTTTCACACCTTAATATTATTAATTTCAATTTCTAAAAAGCAAATAAAATAGACATTTATAAAAAAAAAATTAATACTTCTCATAAAAATTCAAAAAATCATACGTTTAAAAAATAAATTTTAAATATTCAAATAGTAAATATTGGTCTTTTAATACAGGAAATTAAAAATTATATTAAGATCTAAAAAAAAATAATTAATTTTTGATC
>JABUBO010000040.1_pt1 | contig 32508 bp, 27 predicted proteins | sample 7240361 | NCBI WGS metagenome assembly JABUBO01 (sample SAMN07256346, study PRJNA390944) | subsurface metagenome | isolation source: Methane hydrate marine sediment | place: Pacific Ocean: Eastern North Pacific, ODP site
CTATTAAGTTTTGTTGGTATATCCTTTGTTTCTTTAAAAGGACTCTATTAGCCCTCTCCTGAAAGTAATGATTTATACTGGGGGCAACAAAAGCGAGTAGTTCACACCCAGCTACACCAGCCGGCACAAGCCACCAATAAACACCAAAGTGCCGATATAAAAAATCACGGTGAAGAATGAGAACTAAAGGCGGAATTCCCAGGAAAATAGAGTAAACAGTCGTAAATATCGCCGTCTTGGTAACCGCCACATTAATATTCATAAGACGATAAGTCACGATGGCATACGCGACTATTCCAAGAGATACTGAGATAAGAATATTCATATAAGGTGGAAAATGTATGTTGTACCACATTGGCCAGTTCGTTGCTCCACCCAAAAACCCAACTATGGCTGCCGCCAGGAAATAACGTATTTGTTCTCTTTTGAATCCAGAGGCTTTTCTATATCCTTTTAATAGAAAGTTAAAGCCATAAAAAAGTTGAAAGAACCAAAAAGATAAATAAATATGAAAGAGATTAGTGGGGATTGGCCAAAAACCGAGCCCATACTTGGGAACTAAACGTATATAGAGAAGGGAAGAAAAATTTAATAGGATAAAGATAAAGTTAATCGCATAACAAGCTATGATAAATTTTCTTTTCCTATGCAATATTCCAAGGAAAGCAAATACAAAATGAAGGTATGTTACATTGATGAGAATAATTCCTAAAACAAGAATTCTGAACCAAGACAAAGCGTAAGCTTCATTGTTTGCAAATTGCCAAAGAAAATATCCAAAACTATAGAGGGCAATACTGAAACTCAAAGCAAAATAGGTTATATTTTGAATGCCCTTTCTATTTTTTGAGAGGACGAATGTACCTAAAGAAATATTACAAATTGTGTTGAGAAGACCACTAAAACCTAAGAGCGTCATGTCTTAATCCCCTTAATAAATTAGCGTTTCGTTATAGTTAGAAAAAGGATTATTTGCGAATCATCCCGTTCCGTGTCAATGGAAAAATTATCTATTCCTGAATTCTTGACTAGGTCAGATATTTTTTTTCTATTTCTCGGAATAAAAGCCCAATCACAAAACCAATCAGGATCTAAAGGTTTGTACTTATCGACATCTTTATGTGTAATAATGAGTCTTCCACCGGGAGATAATAATCCAAAACAGAAACGAATTAACTTTTTCAAAATCCTATCGGGCAAATAATCGGCCAACCCAATGCTATAAACCAAGTCTTGCTTTCCCATCAACCCAGAATAATATGAAGGTTTATTTACGATATCTAAAATATTCTCTTTAGAAAATTTAATCTCGATATTTCTAGGTAATTTTCCCAATGAATCTTTGGCAAACTCCAGTGCGTCTCCATCTTGGTCCACAAACTCAAAAATAATTCTTTTTTTATGAATAACTGGGAAAGATAACAATTCTTTGATTTCTCTACATGAACCGCAAGCAAGATTTAATATTCTTACGCTAGGAGAAAATGACCTACTAATAAATTCACTTAAAATGACTTTCATTTTTTCTTTGCGCTTTCTTACTGCTACAGCATATTTATTACTAAGAAACGATTTATCAAAATAATGTCCTATTTTTTCTGAAACGGGTTGATTATTATAAATAGCTTCCAATAATTCGTAATCTCCCGGGTAACCCAGTGGCTTATCATTTGCCCTTTTCACTATCAGGCTTTGATATACAAAACCTCCTACTATCAATCTAAATCTTCTCTTTATTTCTCTTGAAATTATTGAACTACCAACTATTCCCTCTAATTTATCCGCTTTCTTAAGAATTTTATCATTGAGCCTATTTAATTTACTTTGCCCGAGATTAGTTAGGCCTTTTTGGTATATTTCCTTCTCTAAACCTACTAATTCCTCCAAATAATTTTTGAGGTCCTCAGTAAAAAATCCCCTCACTTTCTCTATAATTGACTGTTCTGAGATTAGCCTAATAATAGAGTTTGCCTGCCCAATGATAAAATTATCGTTTAAATACAAAAATTCTCTAAGACTAATAAGCTGTTCCACGTCTAGTTTCAAAAATTTGAACCCATACAAAAATCCTCTTCCTTTTATTTTCGGGGCAGTCCACACCAGTTCAACTGGTATATTTCTATTCAGGGCATTGAAGGTGGCTTGTATAATAAGGGAAAATCTCAGAGAGCCATCTAATGGGCTTTTCAAGACAACGTCTACCCCAGATTTACTTAGATTGACAATTTCACCTTTAATACGGGTAGAAATATTTTTTTCTAAGTCTTCAACTTTTACCTCAACAGGGAAATGGACAATAAAACGAAGAGAGCTTCTCCTTTCAGGAGATTTCCTTTTCCCACTTCTAACATCCGACGACTTCCTTCTATCTGGCACTAACCAAACAGGTGTTTCCATCCGAATAGAACCCCCTTATTTATTCCAATTTGTGCCTCTCACAAAATTATTTTCTGATTGGAAAATTTAAAAGGCTCTTTTCTTTCTGCTTCTCGCTACTTCCTCTCCCCTTGGGGAAAAGGATTAAACCTGCCCGTGCTATGGCACGGGCCACGACCAGGGGTAAGGGGGAGAATTACTCTCACAGATTCTTTACTACTTGTACACACCTTGCGCAAAGCTGGGTATGTTCTCTGTTCTCTCCCACAGTGGGATTCCAGTTCCAGCAACGCACACACTTCTTTCCCGGCGCCCTTCTCACTCCAATATATAGTTCAGACATCTCCTCGCTTCTCATCATAACTTCCGATTTGTCCTTCCCTATCCCGGAAGAGACTGAAGGCATTTCTTGGAGAATCTTCACTTCAGAAACAATGAGAATCTCCTTCCAATCTCTCTGGTAATTATGGAGAAGAATGGCTAACTTCTTTTCCTGAGTATAAAAGTCTACCTCTGCTTCCAGAGAGCTCCCGATAATTTTCTCTTTTCGGGCAATCTCCAGTACCTTCACCGCACTTTTTCTGAGGAGCAAAATCTTCTCCCACTTTTTCGCCAGTCGCTCGTTCCAATACTTCTTCTCCACCCCAGGAAGATTAGTCAAAAAGACACTCGCCTCCTTAACCTCTGGCACCATCTGCCAAGCCTCTTCGGCAGTATGTGCCAGAATTGGTGCAGTGAGTTTGATTAAACTCACTACTAATTCATAAAGAACTGTCTGAGCCGACCTTCGGGGAAGAGAATTTCTGTCAAAAGTATATAGCCTATCCTTAAGCACATCTAAATAGAACGAGGAGAGCTCTGTAGTGCAGAAATTGTAGATAGCTCTATAAACTCGATGTAATTCGAAGGATTCATAATCGTCTACCACCTGGGAAATCAATTCCTGCAATCTATGCAGCACCCATTGATCGATTTCCGACATCTCTTTGTATTTTACCTTTTTTGAAATATTGAAATCATTCAAGTTTCCTAAAAGGAAACGGAAAGTGTTTCTGATCCGTCGATAACCATCGACAAGGTGGCCGAGAATTTCTGAAGAAATGCGTATGTCTTCACGGTAGTCTTCCGAAGCAACCCATAGCCTTAAAATCTCAGCGCCATACTTCTCGATAATTTCCTGGGGGGCAATTACGTTACCTGTCGATTTGGACATTTTCCTGCCTTCACCATCAACAACAAACCCGTGGGTTAAAACACTCTTAAAGGGAGGCTTCTTTTCCAAAGCAACTGCAGGAATTAACGAGGCCTGGAACCAACCCCTGTGCTGATCTGAACCCTCCAGGTATAAGTCTGCAGGCCAGGACAGATTTTCTCGCTCTCTCAGAACAGCTTCATGACTGACCCCGGAATCGAACCAGACATCCATAATATCCTTTTCTTTAACAAATTCTCTTTTTTTGCATCGAGGGCACTTTATATTTCCTGGCAGAATCTCTTCTTCTCTTTTTATATACCAGGCATCGCTTCCCTCCCTGAGAATCAAATCCCGGACAGCACCTATGCTCTCTTCAGACATTAGTGGTTCCCCACAATTTTTACAGTAGAAGATAGGAAGGGGAACTCCCCAATACCTTTGGCGGGAAAGACACCAATCTGGTCTTGTCTCCACCATACTAGAGATTCTACTTTCTCCAATTTTGGGAATCCATTCCACCTTTTTTATTGCTTTTAATATCCTTTCTCTGAGCTTATTTCTATCTATATCCAGGAACCATTGCGCTGTAGCCCGGAAAATAATCGGCTTCTTGCAGCGCCAACAATGAGGATAGGTATGGACAATCTCTTCAGAAAAGAGAAGGTGAGAGGAATTCTGCATTTTTTCTATAATTAGCTTATTAGAAGAAAAAACATCCGTCCCGAAAAATTGTGGAACTTCTTTAGTAAATTTTCCCTTAACATCTACAAGAGCTAAAACCGGAAGCTCATATTTCAACCCAATTTGGTAATCTTCCTGTCCGTGTCCGGGAGCAATGTGCACTATCCCCGTTCCTTCCTTCAAGGTCACGAAATCGGCTAAGATGCCCAGAGAATCCCTTCCCATAAAAGGATGAGAGCAAACAATTCCTTCGAAATCTTTACCCTGCCAAACTTTCAGAATATCATAATTTTTAATCCCTAATTTTTCCATTATATTCGACACTAACTCTTTAGCCACAATTATTATCTCTTCTTTTAAACAAGACTCCGAAGGAGATAACTTTACCCATGCATATTCGTATTGTGGGTGGAAAGCAAGAGCTACATTAGCGGGCAAAGTCCAGGGAGTTGTTGTCCAGATGAGAACGGAAGTAGGTAGTTGTAATTTAGTCTCCTTATCTTTTCCCAATTTTTTGAGGGGGAATTTCACATAAACAGAATGGGAAGTGTGATTGGAATATTCTACTTCGGCTTCGGCCAGAGCTGTCTCGCAATTTGCACACCAATAGACTGGTTTCTTTCCTCTGTAAATATAACCTTGCCCCACAAGACGCTTGAATATCTCGATGATTTTAGCCTCGTAATCGTAAGACATTGTGAAGTAGGGATTTTCCCAGTCGCCAAAAATTCCCAATCGCTTGAACTCTTCTTTCTGAATGGAAGCAAACTCTTGCGCATAAGCCCGCGCTTTCTTACGGAAGCCAACCCTGTCTATCTCTTCTTTCCTAAGCCCCAAACTCTTTAACAACTGGTACTCAATAGGCAGTCCATGGCAATCCCATCCAGGAACAAAGGGAACATTGAATCCTTTCATCAGTTTAAATTTAACGATTATATCCTTAAGAATTTTATTTAAGGCATGTCCCATATGGATGTTTCCATTAGCATAAGGTGGACCGTCGTGAAGAATATACCTGGGTTCATTCTTATTCTTCTCCTGGATAGCTTCGTATAATTTCATTTCTTCCCACCTTTTCTGTATCCGGGGTTCCCGATTTGGCAAATCGGCTTTCATCTTAAACTGGGTAGTGGGAAGGTTTATTGTCTTATTGTATTCCATTGGGGTCAAGTCTCCACATTACACATCCGGTATGGTACTGGGGTCGTCTCCGACCTCAAGGTAACCCTACCCAAAAAACCTTGTCATTTTTCTTCTATTGGGATGCCTGACAACGCCTTTCTCAGTTATGATAGCACTCACTAACTTATGTGGCGTAAGGTCGAAAGCAGGGTTAACCACAGCCATATTCTTGGGAGCAATTCTCCTTCCTTGTAATTCCAGAACTTCTTTGGAATTCCTCTGTTCAATCACAATATCTTCACCCTTATGAGTCTTCATATCAACAGTGGCTGAGGGAGCGGCAACATAGAAAGGAATACGGTGATGGTTTGCTAAAACAGCCAAAGTATAGGTCCCGATCTTGTTAACCACATCGCCATTTGCAGCAATGCGGTCGGCGCCCACAATTACGCAATCGACAACGCCCTTCTGCATAAGATGCCCGGCCATATTATCGGTCACCAAAACAGATGGAATCTTATCATGAACAAGCTCCCACGCAGTAAGACGAGCTCCCTGCAGTGCCGGACGTGTCTCATCCACAAAAACTTTCTTTATCTTCCCCTTGCTATAAGCTGCTCTAATCACTCCCAGGGCTGTTCCATAACCTCCTGTAGCCAGTGAACCTGCATTGCAATGGGTAAGAATATTGGCCGGCTTATCAATTAACTTCATTCCATTTTTGCCAATGCGTTTGTTTAATTTAATGTCCTCTTTTAGTATGTTAATGGCTTCCTTTTCAAGGATATATTTGATTTCTTCTAAAGATTTCTTACGATTCTTTCTGGCTAAGTTAAGCAACTTCTCAATTGCCCAGAAAAGATTTGCTCCGGTTGGTCGAGTATGTAGGAAACGATTTGCTATTGCTTTTAATTTTTTGAAGAACCCGTTTTTCGTTTTGTCCTTGATGCTTCTTGCCCCCAGAGCCAGTCCCATCGCAGAAGCAATGCCAATCGCGGGAGCGCCGCGGATGGACATCTTTTCAATACAAAGGACAACTTTCTGGTAGTTCTTACACTCAATTACTTCTTCTTTATGAGGGAGTTTCCTCTGGTCTAAGATATAGACTTTGCCTTTTTTCCAGCAGATTGTATTAATCATTTTTTATTTTATTATGAAATAACTCACTACCCAAAAAAGTACAACAAATACCACTAAAAGAGTAATAGAAAGATTGGATTCCTCTTCAATCGGTATAAACTTGCGCGCCTGCTTGAAAATAATTTCTGAAAAGTCTTTAATGATTGGCCCCAAAAAAATGGTGTTTAAATCTTTGCCTGGCCTGGTCAGAATGAACTTGGCTAAAACTACAACAAACAGGACAACTAAGAAACTATTAATCAGATAACCAAGAATATTTAGTAGAAATTGCATACCACTTCCTCTTTCTCTTCGCTTCAGTCGGGGACCCGTTCCGATTTATTCATCAGAACCGGCGCCCCCTTAAAATCCCATCAAAAGATAGTTTGGGAGGACCCATTCTTCCGCTAAAGCGGAAGTTGGAGTAGCTCCGATTCATCGGAGCGCCCACCAATCGTCCCGATACATCGGGACTACTCCTAACAAAGTCCCGATGTATCGGGATTGATTACATCTTAACCTAAGCCCCCAATTTATCAGGGGCTCTTTTCAACCTGTGCTTAGCTCTTTTGACCTTATAGCAGCTTCCTTCACGGCGGTAATCAAAATTTTCTGAAATCCTTTTTTCTCAAGATATTTCAATGCAGCTTCAGTTGTTCCGCCAGGCGATGTCACTCTCGCTCTTAAAACTTGAGGACTTTCCCCTGTGTCCATAACCATCCTCACTGCACCGAGGACCGTCTGACCAACCAGTTTTCTCACATCATCCTCTGATAACCTCATTTCCATCCCTGCCTCAATTAGCGACTCAATGATATAGAATATATATGCTGGACCGCTACCTGAAAGGGCAGTTACTGCATCGAGCATCTCTTCAGGAACTTTAACTACAATTCCCACGCTACGCATCATCTGTTCTGCAATAGCCTCTTCCTGTTCGCCTGCATACTTACCTGGGGAGAGACCTGAGGCGCCTGTTTTGACCAGAGCAGGAGTATTGGGCATTACTCTAACCACCGAAACTTCTTTGCCAAGAGCTTTCTCTATAAAGCCTGTAGTAATTCCAGCAGCGATGGAGATAATCACTTTATCCCCTGTCACAACATCTTTAATTTCAGAAAGAACCCTCCCAATTACCTGGGGCTTTACAGCCAAAACAATAACATCGCTCTTCTCCACTGCTTCTCTGTTGTCCTCGGTAGTAGAGACTCCTTCTTTTTCCCTGATATACTCAAGCCGCTTAGGTCTAATATCAGTAACCAAAACCTTATCCTTACTAATCAGTCCGCTCTCCAGAATTCCCGAGATCAATGCACTACCCATATTTCCACAGCCAATGAAAACCACCCTTTTCTCTTTCCATAGGTTCTTTTTCTCTTTAGGGACCATAGTAGATGAATTTTTCCTTCTTTCTCCTTTACGACGTTCAACAAAAGGGGGTCTTCCTCCACCAGGACGGCGCCTTTCTCCTCCTTTTCTTCTCTTTTCTTTCATCCATTTTTCGTCATTTTGTTCCATAATTTTTCCTCTTATATTATTTTTATAGCCCAAAGATTGCCCTTCCTATACGCACCATATTTGAGCCTTCTTCAATAGCCACTTCAAAATCATTACTCATACCCATGGAGAGGTATGTCATTTCCACATTTTTTATATTCTTAGCTTTTACTTTTTCTATCAGCTCTCTCAATTTTCTAAAGCAGGGTCTACAATCTTCTGGATTTTCATAAAGGGGCGCCATGGTCATCAGTCCTTCAACCTTTATGTTGGGAAGCCCACTAACCTCTTGGAGAAAAGGAATTACCCCTTCAGGGCTTAATCCATACTTCGATTCTTCACCCGATACATTCACTTCAATTAATATTTTCTGTCTCTTCCCGACTTTTCTGGCTTGTTTATCAATCTCTTTCGCCAATTTAGCGCTGTCCACAGAATGAATTAAATCAAAGATTTTAACAGCATCTTTTGCCTTATTCCTCTGCAAGTGTCCCACTAGGTGCCAGATAACTCTACTCTCTACTTTTTCATATTTTTCTTTTGCTTCCTGGACTCGGCTCTCGCCAATAATATTTACTCCCGCAGCTATTGCCTCTTCGACCCTATCCGCCTCTACTGTTTTAGTCACTGTCACCAGAGTTATCTTCTGAGGATCTCGACCAACCAATTCCGACTTTACTCGGATTTTCTCTTTAATTCTTTCTAAATTTTCCCTTAGCGACATATTTTATTTAATCTTCACTACTTCTCTCTTTGCAGTGGTTACATTGCCTGCTCTGTCCCAAGCTAAGACTGTCAGGATATTCTTCCCTGGAGCCAATTTCGAGTAGATAACAAAATTGCCCTCCAAATAAGTAATTGCTCGCTCTCCATTCACTTCCACAGTAGAGCCCTCCTCTGTCTTTCCCTTAACCACAATGAAGTCTTCTTTCGTTCTGGCTCTTTTTCTGGGGACTAAAATCTCAAGATAGGGGGGCTTGGTATCGATAACCAGCCTCTTTATCGAAGAAGCTTTAATCTTAGCACCCAGATCGTCGCAATAGAAAAGTCGCCAGAAATATCTACCGTCGGGGAGCTTGCTTTCCTCCTCCGAACTTCCGAAAAACTCCATAGGAAAAGTGTTTACCATAAAATTTTCTACTGAAGAATAAATTGATTTCTCAGTAGAATGGAACAGTTTCCAGAAGTACTCATTATTGTCCAAAACGTTTTCCTTATCTACAACAAGCTCTTTAAAACTTTCGTCCCGAGCAATTTCCAAGTGGTAATATTCTATGGGAACGACTCCTCCCTCCTCCGAGCCAGGCACATACACAAATGGCTGAGGTTCCTCTATTCCTTTCTGGTAGTCGATATTTAAACGAAATCCCTGGGAGAGGGTTATCTTAACTTCATCAGAGGCAACGTCAATTTCCCCCCGATAGACAGCAACCTGTGTCGATTTATCCTTTCTCACTCTGGCTTTGAAGTCTGGCTTCGGTCCTTCTGGGTTGAGCCGGGGCTCAATTACTGCTGCTGCCGTGAGAACCCTAGCCCGGGAAGCGCGCAGTTCTCCCAAGAGAAGCTCCACCTCTTCCCTCTCTTCTTCCGGCCTCAAAATTACAAGTGAATTCTCCCTTATTTTTAAAACTTCCCCGGTTTCAAAACCAATCCGAGCAAAGGACCTTTTCAATGTCCTTATAGCATCTCCATTAGATAGCTTCATATTCAACTTTGCACTCTGCCATTTCGATTCCCCTCTCTTGCGCGCACGAACCTCTCTAAGCAGATAAATTAAGTGTGCTGCCCTCAAATGCTCCTTAATTAATTCCACAGGTACTTTCAATTCCATTGCTGGCAGAATATAGTCCGGGTCGTCAATCAGGTTGGTGTTATATTGATAAATTTCTGGCCAGCGGCTCGGGTCTTTCAGATATTTATCGGCAATCCCGTGCAGAGTGTCTCCTGGTTCTACCCTGATTATCTGTAGTTTTATCTCCCTTGGTTGTTCCACTGAATAAGCAGTAGCTGAGAGAAGGAAAATGAGAATAACCAGTCCGATTTTCACTATCTATATTCCTCCTTCTTGGGGCCAAGCTCCTGTGAAGAAATAAAGAACTATCAAGATTCGATATCTTTCTTTTTAAATAGAAGAATTAACTGTAGAACTGATTTTGTTAATTTTCGAAAAAAGCGCCTCCCCAGAGTCTGTCTACGCTCAAAAGACCTCCTGTCTCTTACTCGCCGGCAATTGGAAGCATGGTCAGGTATCACCGTGGCCCTTCGTTCAGCCTTTGTTCTTCTTTCTGTTCTTCTCCGTTCAGGCACTGCTTCACCAAGACTGCTTTTCGTCTTTGTAAATTCTTTTAATATTCTCTTATGCTCTTTCCTTAAACTTAAAAATTGCACTCCACAATTAAATTTTTTATCTCTCGGTAGGAAATAGTTCCAGAGGACTTTTGCATCTGTCTCTAATCGGGGAAAAGGAAAGGCTAAATCAAGAATTAATGAAATCCTCGAAGAAACTGGTAGAGAATTCTTTAAAAGAAGAGAAGCCCCCCGGGAACTTAAATCGGCTGTCTCTGCAGAGAAACTCGCGGGAATATTACCGGGTAAATCTCTAACTCTTATTTTAACAGGGATCCCTGCTAAAACTCTTATCGATGCTCTTCTATCTGTTGAAGTTAAAATCCTTTTCATTTTCTTCTCCATTCCAGAATTTAATGGCGCTTGCTATTTGATTTTTGCTTCACCCAAGAATCTATTTCTGACTTGTTGTAACGCCACTGTTTCCCAATCTTTAAGGCAGGAATCTTACCCTGGCGGGTCATTTTGTAAACTGTAACTTTACTCAATCTAAGATAATCTGCTACCTCTCTTATAGTCATTAATCTTTGCATTATTCTTTCCTCTCTTCTTGTGATTTTTTCTTATATCTTTTGATATGTTTTGATTTTTTGTGATATCTTATAATATATTATGTCTAATAAAGAAGTCAAGAAAAATTTAGGACAGACTTAAATTTAGTTGGATTATTGCCATCATCCGTCCAGCAGAGGTTTTATCTCGGCGATAGGAAAAGAAATTCTTATGCTCATAAGTACAGGTGGGAATTATTTCTATATTTTCCGGGAGAACTCCTGCTCGCTGCAACTGGTATGAATTTGCCCTGGCTAAATCGATGGACCAAAATTTTTCCTGGGAGGCTTGAGGGAAGTCTGAAATTATCGAGGCTAAAACTTCTCTTCCAAAAGACTCAAAGCACTCAGTGAAAGATTTTGCTACTGGAGACCAGGAGACTCTATAACATTTTTTGCAGATATGCGGTCCAATGACTACAAGAAGATTTCTTGCTTTTACTCCAAAAATCTCTGCCATTATCTCCACTGCTTGGGAAGAAATATTGGCAACTGTGCCTCGCCAACCGGCATGCAGGAGACCCACTATTTTCCTTTGCGGGTGGAAAAGGAATATGGGAGGGCAGTCTGCAACAAATATGGCAAGAGGAACATTGGGTAGGTCAGTAATAAGCCCATCTGTAGTGGGAAACTCTCTGCCTAAATCTTTCTCTCTAACTATAGCGATACTATTCTTATGTACCTGCTCTCCAGTAGTGATTCGAGAATAGGGTATGTTTAATCGGCGGGCTATTTCTCTTCTCTTTTTTGGGAATTTTGCATTACCTGCACTGCGAGTTGTAATGCCAGCTAAAACAGGAAACTTAGAAGTAAAGGAGATGGGAAGAAAGAAGTCTCTCATTAACCATTAAAATATACAGTATGCACAATTCGAAATTGTGCCCACAAATCTTTAAGTTTTTGCACCACTTCCTGAATCTATTCCGCGAATATATAATAGAAGCTCTTCGGGGTTACTGGCAGAAGCTAAAGCATCTTCCATCTTGACCAGTCCCTTACTATACAATTTCTGTAATGCCTGATTGAAACTTTGCATTCCGTAATAATCGCCTTTTCCCATAGTACCAAGAATTTCTCCTATATTATTTTCTTCTATCAATTTCTTAATTAGCGCAGTAGCAACCAGAACTTCCACTGCAGGTACTCTACCCTTTCCATCAGCTCTGGGCAGAAGCCTCTGGGAAATCACTGCTTTCAAAGTATCAGCCAATTGCAGGCGAACTTGATTCTGTTGGTAGGGTGGAAAAAGGTCTATAACACGGGTTATGGTTTGAACAGCATCGATTGTATGGACCGTGGATAGTACAAGGCTTCCCAACTGGGCGGCAGTTAATGCTGCAGCCATTGTGGCTAAATCTCTCATTTCACCTACCAGAATTACATTGGGATCCTGGCGGACAATATGTTTTAAGGCACCAGGATAATCGAGCGTATCTTTACCTAACTCCCTTTGAGTTATAATGCTTTTCTTATCTTGATGGAGAAATTCAATAGGATCTTCGATTGTTATAACATGAACGGAACGTGTGGAATTAATGTAGTCGACAATTGCCGCCAACGTTGTAGATTTGCCACAGCCCGTCGGTCCTGTGACCAATACAAGTCCCCGGTCATTCTCTGAAATCTTTTTTAATACAGGAGGCAAATTTAACTGTTCAAAATTAGGAATTTCAAAAGGCACAAGGCGAAATGCTATGTGAATAGTTCCTTTCTGGAAGAAAATATTGATTCTGAAACGGGCCAATCCTTCTATTGCATAAGACAGGTCGCACTCGTGGTTCTCCTCCAAAATCTGTTTCTGCTTCTCATTTAAAAGGGATAGACCGATCCGCTCAGTCTCCTTGGGACTAAGCTGGGGATATGAACTGCGTACAAGCCGTCCATCGATTCGAAAAATGGGTGGACTTCCCACACGGAGATGCAGGTCGGAACCCTTTTTATCAACCATTTCGCGTAAAAGGTCAGCAATTCCCATCTCAGCTCCCAAAAATCATCAGAATTACCGGTACTTCTTCTTTCTCCGAAGAATAGCGGGTACTCGCAGGTTCTCCTTCAGATAGCCAGGCTCTCTCAATAATTCCCTCTTGTCTTCCCATGAATCCCCGGCGAACTCTTCCTGTGTGAATTTCTCTTCCGGAAGAAGTCGTGGTGGAGGAAAACCAGTAGCAATTACAGTAACTTTTACCACATCTTTGAGGCTCTCATCGAATGCCTGACCAAAGAAGACATTTGCTCCCGAGGCGGAAGCATTGTGAATTAAGTCCATTGCCTCTTTAATTTCAAACATAGTAATATCTCTATTTCCGGTAATATTAACCAAAATACCTTTGGCGCCTATAATAGAAACATCTTCTAACAAAGGGCAATTTATAGCTGCCTTAGCCGCCTTAATTGCTCTATCTTTCCCCCGTGCCCAGCCCATTCCCATTAGTGCCTCTCCGGCACCGACCATAATCGTCTTCACATCAGCAAAATCAACATTAATCATTCCACTTGATGTAATAATCTCTGCGATACTCTGTACTGCCTGGCGGAGAACATCGTCAGCCACTTTAAAGGCATCCAGAGCAGGAGTGGTTTCATCAATAATGGCAAATAGTCTCTGGTTGGGAATAACGATTAAAGTATCAACTTTTCTCTTCATGTTTTTCAGTCCTTGTTCAGCCTGCTTAAAGCGAATGGGTCCTTCAAACATAAATGGCTTGGTAACCACTCCTACGGTCAGAGCCCCCAAATCTCTGGCTATCTCTGCAGCAACTGGTGAGCCCCCTGTCCCGGTTCCCCCACCCAGACCTGCAGTAATAAACACCATATCAGCACCTGCAAGAGATTCCCTGATTGCATCCCGGTCTTCTTCGGCAGCCTGGCGACCTTTCTCAGGATCCCCTCCCACTCCCAGACCCTTAGTAAGATGGGCTCCCAATTGTAAACGATATCCAGCCAGAGAATCACGAAGAGCTTGAGCATCGGTATTTGCCGCAATAAACTCCACGCCTTTTATCTCTGAGGAAACCATGCGATTGACTGCATTGCCTCCTCCGCCACCAATGCCTATAACTTTTATATTTGCAGTAAGGCCAAAATCCTGCGTAAATTTTAACATCTCCACCTCCAATTGTAAGCACAAATTTTCCCGATTGAAAATCGGAACCTACAGAATTTCAAATTCATCCCCTTATCCACCCTCCCTTTCGGGAGGACTCCAACAAAATACAAGTTCAATTTGTGCATACATAATCAGAATAAAATATTAAAATATCTCCTCAAACCAGCCTTTTATCTTGCGGATGAGAGAGATGAGAAAGTTCTCCTTTCTCCTTACAGGCCTTCTATCACCAGAAAATTCTTCTTTTTGGGCATATTTAATCAAACCAATGGCTGTAGCATAGTCTGGACTACTGATAATCTCTGAAAGTCCCTCCACATTCTGGGGCATACCCAGTCTCATAGGGAGGTCCAAAATATCTTCACTAATCTCCTTAACCCCGCGGAGCAAAGCGCCGCCTCCGGTTAAAATCCCTCCCGCAGGTATTAAATTCTCCCTGCTTATTTTTGCCATCTCTTCGCGAACAAAAGTAAAGATTTCCTCTATTCGCGGCTCGATAATCTCACAGAGTCTACTGGTCAGGATTGTCTGTCGGGTTTTACCGTCCATACCCAGGATATTTATTTCCATATTATCAGGAAGCATCTTCATTTGAGCACAGCCAAATTCCCTCTTAATCCTTGCTGCTTCTGAAAGGGGGACATGGAGACAGTGAGCTATATCTTTTGTAATACTATTACTTCCAATTGGAAGTGCTCTGGTGGCTTTGAGAGCTCCTTCAATAAAGATGGCTAAATCTACGGTTTGTCCGCCAAAATCTATAAGCAGGCATCCCAAATCTTTCTCCTCTGGAGTAACTACAGTTTCTGCTGCAGCTAATACGCTTAACACTATATCCTCTACTTCCAAGCCGCTTCTATTAATACATTTAACGAGGTTGTTTATTGTGGTGGATACTCCGGTTACAATGTGCACATGGACTCCCAGATGACTGCCTTCCATTCCTACAGGATCCATTACTCCCCTTTGACCGTCAACCACGAAGCCCTGAGGGAGGGTATGAATGATTTCCCGCTCAGGAGATAAACGAATGGCACGGGCTGAATCGATAACTCTTAATATATCCTCTTCAGCGATCTCTTTATTAGAACGAGAGATCATAATTGCTCCCTGATGATTGAAACTTTCGATATGACCACCCTCAATTCCCACGTAAACCGTTTTAATGGAAGTATTTGCCGTTCCTTCAGCTTCATCTATAGCTTGACCTATAGCGCGGGTAGTCTCCTCAATGTTAACTACTATACCATTCCGTAAACCACGACAGGATACCCTGGCCGATCCGATTATTTCCACTTCTGGCTTCTGGGTAACTTTACCTACAAGAGCACAAATATTGCTTGACCCTACATCAAGACCAATAACTATTTTCTGTTTCATTTTCCCCTCAATCACACCTTCATTTTTTTCTTACAAGAAAAGGGGTCAGAGTCATTTTTTGCCTCTCGTTTTTTGGCTAAGATTCCAAAAACTCTTCCCAAACTATCTTTTTAACCAACAATTATCTCCCCTTTTCCTTCTCTCAAAAATCGCAAGTCAAGATAGTTAAAAGTCTTACTATTCTTTAGCAAGTTATGGAGGACTAAATTTAGATAAGTTAACTTCTTCTCCAATTGGGTTTCTGTTTCTTTTCCCACAGGTCCCCAGATAAGTAAGGTCTGGTCCAATTTTAGTTTAATTTTTCTGGGATTGTTTCCATCTATATATGAAATTTTCTTGTAAAACCGAAAGTCAACTACCATAAGCTTAGCCAAAAAATTCACCATCTCTTTCCTTTTAAGAGAATCTTTAGCTCCCAAAATTCTCGGTATATCTCTTGCCTCCCCTAAAAATGTTATTCCCTCTTTGTCTATTAACTCCACTTTATTAGAATGAACACTATCTCTCCCCTCAAGCTGAGCAATAGGAACTCTCTCAGTAATTTTTAGGACTATCTTGTCAGGAAAATCGCGATGGATATCTATATCCTTAATTTGTTTTAAACTTCTTAACCCTCTTTTTGCCTGTCTTAATTTAACTTTGAATATATTATCTCCTTTCTTTATATCCAGTAGCGAGAGAATATCCTTCCTATCAATGTCCTGGTTCCCTTCTATTCTTATCTTTTCTATTTTAAAATAAGTAGAATAAACGAGGAAGTTGTAAATTCCATATCCTGAAAAAAGAAGCGTAACCGATAACAGAGTGAGTCTCAAGACTCTAAAAAATCGCCTCTTCCATAAAATCCTTTTCCGCCATCTTTTAACTTTCAATGTCTATCAACCCTCAATCTAAAGCATAGAATAGAATCTTAACCACCAGTTGTTTAAAATTCATCCCTGTCACAGCTGCAGCTTCTGGCAGGAGACTAGTCTCAGTCATCCCGGGAATTGTATTAATTTCTAAGAGGTAAATTTTGCCTTCTTTGTCCATTACCATATCTACGCGAGTAGCACCTCTACAGCCCAGGGCGCGGTGAGCAGAAAGAGCCAGAGATTGGGCCAATTCGTACTGTTCTGGGGGCAATTTAGCGGGCACAATGTGCTTCGACATCCCCGGTTCATACTTTGCCTGATAGTCATAAAATGTTGTTTTTGGTACAATTTCTATTACCGGCAGAGGTTCATCGCCCAAAATTCCTACTGTAATCTCTTTTCCTTGAATGTATTCTTCAATTAATATCTTGTTTCCATATTCAAAAGCGAGATTTATCGCACTATCCAGACCATTTGATTCTCGAACTATAGTCACTCCAATAGTTGAACCTTCTCTGGCTGGCTTAACAATTACAGGGTAGTCCAACTCTCCCAATATATCACCAGGAGTTTCCACTCTTTTCTCAAGGACCTTATATTTTGCCATAGGCAGGTTATGGTAACTGAAAACCTTTTTGGTATAAACTTTATCCAGAGCCAAGGCGCTGGCCAATACTCCGGAACCTGTATAAGGAATGCCCAACATCTCCAGAAGCCCTTGAATTGTTCCGTCCTCGCCGAGTTTCCCGTGAAGAGCAATGAAAGCCAGGTCTATCCCCTCCTTGGCTAACCTTAAGGCAATATCTCTACCCACATCGAGCTTAGACACAGTTAATCCCAGGAAAACTAAAGCTTTGTAAATAGCCTCTCCTGTCCTGAGAGATATTTCCCTTTCTTGAGAACTTCCCCCGCAGAGTACTCCTATTTTTTTCGTCTTTAATTTATCAAGTATCTCTTTCATAAAACTATCCCTACTTACTTCGGCACCCTAAAGGACGCCCCAGCAAAGTTGGTCGGGCACTGTTTACAGTGCCGTCCTCCGAAAACTATCCCTGCCTCTTATCACCCTGGGGATGAAGGGATAATCTACAAATGTCATTGCGAGCGACTGAAAGGAGCGTGGCAATCTCGAGATTGCTTCGTCGCTTTCGCTCCTCGCAATGACAGCTAACCGAGCGACTCCGAAAACTATCCCTTCATCCCTTCACTATTTTCAATTCTAATTCAAGGTCTATATCGAATTTTTCCTTAACTGTTTTTCGAATTTTTTCGACTAAATTATACACATCTTTAGCTTTTGCCCTGCCACAATTAATGATGAAATTTGCATGTTTTTTTGATACTTCAGCATCCCCAAATCTTGCTCCCTTTAGCCCTGCAGTTTCAATTAACTTTCCCGCCTCGCAGGCTTCCGGATTCCTAAAAACGCAACCAGCATTAAGAGTAGAAACAGGTTGATTCTTTTTTCTCTGTTTAAGACTTTCTTTAATTTTATTTATAATATCATTTTTTTTACCATTTTTCAACCCCAGTTTCACTTCCAGAACTATGGCTTTATCGGGCAACTCACAATGCCTGTAAGAGAAATTTATTTCTTTTCTGTTTAAAATTTTCACCCTTCCATCACTAAAAATTTTTATCTCTCTGGTAACATCACCAATGGAACCCATTTTCGTGCCTGCATTAATAACAATTGCACCCCCGAGACTTCCTGGAATCCCTGAAGCGAATTCTAAACCAGCCAAGCCTCTCTTAGCCAATTTTTCCACCAGGGTAGCCAACTTCACTCCCGCACCAGCTGTTACCTGGTTACCTTCTATAGAAAACTTCTCAAACTCACCTTTCAATTGAACTACCAAACCACCGAATCCCTCATCAGAAAAGAGCACATTAGTGCCCTCTCCCAAAACAAAGGAATCTAAGTTCTCCTTTTGAGAAAATTCAACTACATCAGTCAGCTCTTCAATGTTTCTCAATTCCAGAAAATAGCTCGCCGGACCGCCTATCCTGAGAGAAGCATGCTTAGAGAGAAGTTCGTCAACTCTCACTCTATTTCCTACCAGTTTTTGCAATCCATCTAATATATCCATTGTGCCTTTCTCTCTTTTGCCTCTTCTCGTATCCTTTCCCCTTCGGGGAGGATTCCAGTTATAAGTTCAGAGTTTAAATCTTGTTTAGAATTTCTTCGCCGATTTTGTAGACATCCCCAGCTCCTAATGTGACGAGCACATCCTGGGGTCGCAGGCTTTTTACAACCTCCTTGATTATAGCTTCTCGGTCTGAAATCAATGTAACAGTCTCTCTCTTTTCAGCAGGAAAGGATTCCAGGATTAATGATGAAGAGATTCCTGGAATGGGTTTCTCTCCTGCAGAATATATATCTGTGAGCCAAATTCGGCTAACACTATTAAAAGAAGGTCCGAATTTTTTTGCCAGGTCTCTCGTGCGTGTATACCGATGCGGCTGGAAGATAACTAACAGTCTCCTTTCTGGCCAGATCGATTTGATTGTCTCCAGAGTTACTCTTATTTCTGTGGGATGGTGCCCATAGTCATCTATAAATACTATATCCTTTTTTCTGGCTTTAACCTCCAGTCTTCGACTAACGCCAGTAAAATCAAGAAAAGCCTTTCTAATCTTTTCAAATCCTACTCCCAGTTCAATACCTACTGCAGCTGCGCCCAGAGAGTTGAGAACGTTATGAGCTCCAGGAAAGTGTAGTTTGAGTCTACCCAGATTTTTCCCCGAAAAGCAGAGGTCAAATTCAGTGTGCATCTCTTCGTATACTATATTTTCCGCATAAAAATCATAATTTTTCCCTCTTCCATAAGTATAATATTTTCTCGTTATTCGAGGAATAATCGACTTGATATTTTCATCCTCACCACAAAGAATAATAGATCCGTAAAAAGGAACCTTGTTTACGAACTGGACGAAGGTGTTTTTGATGTTATCCAGGGTTTTATAGTAATCAAGATGGTCATCGTCGATATTTGTGAGAAGAGCGATAGTAGGAGTAAGTTTGAGGAATGAGCCATCGCTCTCATCTGCTTCAGCTACTATAAACTCTCCCTTACCCATCTTGGCAGAAGAGCCGATATTTTTTAAACGCCCACCGATTACTACTGTAGGATCCAATCCGCCCTCGGCAAGAACCATGGATACAAGTGAAGTGGTCACTGTTTTTCCATGAGTGCCGGCAATTGTCACTGCATACTTCAGCCTCATCAACTCGGCAAGCATCTCCGCTCGAGGAATAACGGGGATTTTAAGTCTCTTTGCTTGAACCACTTCCGGATTATCAGGAAGAACCGCGCTGGAAGTAACCACCACGTGGGCATTTCCTACCTGTTCAGACTTATGCCCAATAAATATTTTACCGCCCAGAGATGCTAACCGCTCGGTTACTTCTGTCTGTTTAAGGTCCGACCCACTAACTTTATAGCCCAAATTTATCAGGACTTCAGCAATTCCGCTCATCCCTGAACCGCCTATTCCCACAAAATGTATGTGTTGAATGTTCTTTAACATTCTGGTTTATCCTTTTCCCCAATTATATAATGGAGTGTAAAGCGAAAGCTTTACCCTGTCCCGACTTATCGGGACACTCCAAACAAACTTCAGGAGTGTAAAGCTTAACTTAACGCAGACCAAGGTCTGCTACTCCTTTTGCTTCAATTAAATCGGCCATCTTGCCAGCTGTATCGTCAATAGAAAGTCTTCTCGTATTTTCCGCCATTCCCCTCAACTCTGCCTCGTCGGCAATCAAGTGGATGATGACATCAGCGAGTAACTCACCTGTCAACTGGTTGTCCTCAATAAGTAGACAACCCCCTCTCTTTGATAGAAACTCAGCATTCGCCTTCTGGTGTCCACGAGTTGCATAAGGATAAGGAATAAGAATGCTGGGTAATCCTTTTGCTATGATTTCAGCGATAGTACTTGCGCCAGAGCGGGAAATTACCAGGTCACAACAGCTATAGGCATATTCCATATGGAGAAGATAAGGAAGAACACGTGATGAGTAATTTCTTTTCTCGTATTTTTCTTTTACTTCCGAAAATTGTTCAATGCCCACGATGTGTATAATTTGAATCTTTTTTATCAAAGGATTCAAAAAATTTAATGCTTTTACCATTGCTAAATTTATGCTACGGGCACCTTGACTCCCTCCAAAAACGAGAATATTCTTTTTCCCTTCTACCAGATCCAATTTTCGCAAGCCCTCACTTCTCGGGCAACTTAAGATAGATTGGCGAACAGGACTTCCCGTAAGAAACGTCTTCTTTGATGGAAAATATTTTTCCGTCTCTTTAAAACTGACCATTATTCTGTCAACTATCTTGGCTAAAACTCTATTGGCCAGTCCAGGAAGAACATTTGGCTCATGAATCGCACAAGTTATCCTGGATATTTTCGCTGCCAGAACTACTGAGAAGGCTAAATATCCCCCCATTCCTACAACTGTATCCGGTTTGAAAGAACGAAAAATTTGTATAGACTGAAAGAATCCTTGGATAGATTTTGCAAAGAAACGGAAAACTTTCAATGAGAATTTTCTTACTAATCCTTCTCCTACAATTTGGAAGAATGAAAATCCACTTTCTCGTGCTATCCTCTCGCCAATCCCTCTTTTTTTTCCTACCAAAATAACTTCATTATCGCGACTTCTCAACTTTTCTCCCAGAGCGAGACCTGGGTAAATGTGTCCTCCAGTACCTCCCAGAACAATCAAAATTTGCATAGTGACCTCTATGAACAATCCTCGCTATAAGGAATCGAGCAGAGCTTCGCTTTGCTCCTCCCTTTCGGGAGGACTCCAGTCTTTTTGTCAAAAAGTAACCTGTCCCTTTTTTTGTTGTCTTATGTCTGTCGGGAAATATTGAGAAGTATTCCCACTCCCGCCAGCGAGAAGACCAAAGAAGACCCACCATATGAGAGAAAAGGCAAGGTGATCCCTTTAGTTGGCAGACAAGCAGTAACTATACTGATATTTAAAACAGCCTGGAAAGTAATTAAAAAGGTGATTCCCGCAGCCAATAAATTTCCGAATTGATTGGGCGCTCTTGTAGCTATATGTAGTCCCCTCCAGGCAATAATAACGAATAGAAATATTATCAAGCTGGCACCCAAAAATCCGAGCTCTTCTCCAATTATGGAAAAGATAAAATCAGTATAAGGCTCGGGTAGAAAGAATAATTTAGCCCTGGAAGCTCCCAGTCCTTTTCCAAAAAAACCTCCTGAGCCAAGAGCAAGGAGAGCCTGAACAATCTGGTAGCCTATTCTCTGGGCATCAGCCCAAGGATTGATGAAGGTTAGAATTCGTTCCCGGCGATACGCCACATGAAAAACTGCGAAATATAAAAGTGGTATACTTGCGAGGACAAGCGAGAGAAGATGGAAAAGCCTAACTCCTCCCATAAACAGCATCGCCAATACAACCATTCCCAAGATAACCGCAGTTCCCAGATCAGGCTCAGCATAGATAAGTATCAAAAATATTCCTGCTACTGCTAGAATTGGCAAAAGCCCTTTTTTGAAATCCTGGAGCTTGCTTCCTTTCCGGTCTAAAACATCCGCTATATAGAGAATCAAACAAATTTTTGCCATCTCCGAGGGTTGAAAGTTCACCATTCCGAACTTAAGCCAACGCTTGATTTCTCCAGATTCTATCAGCAAAACTAAAACCAGAAGACTAAATGAGAAAACCATAAGCGGTCGGGAAAACTTCTGCAACTTGTTATAATCAATCCTTGCTAAAACAAGCATCAAGAATACACCCATCACTGTCCAGATAATCTGCTTGATTAAAAAGAGATAACTGGTATCGAACTTTTCATGGGATACAATTGCACTGGCACTGAAAACCATCACCACACCTATGAACACCAGGAAGAGAACAACGGAGAGTAGAAAAATATCGCCACGATGATATTCTGGCGTATATAGGCCCTTCTTTAACTTGTATCTCGGGTCTCCCCATTTTCTTTTCTGAGTTTCTATATCTCTTTTACCCATCTTTTGAAATCTTTCCCTCTTTCTTCAAAGTCGGAATACATATCGAAACTGGAACAGGCTGGCGAAAGAAGAATCGAACTGCCTGGTTGGCTTAAACTATAAGACAACTCTACTCCTTCCCTCATTCCATCTGCTCTGTAAATAGCAACTGAACCGATTAACTCCCTCTCTATTCTGGAAGCAGCTTGACCCAGCAAAATAAGGGCAGCGACTTTTTCTCTAACCAAATTCGCCAGTGGCCTATAAGGCGCGCCTTTATCATAACCTCCCATGATGAGTATAATCGGGGCAGGAAATGTTTCCAGCGCCCTCTTACAAGCATCAACATTTGTCGCCTTAGAATCGTTAATAAATCTCCTCCCATCGATCTCTCGAACTATTTCCAAACGATGTTCTATTCCTGAGAAGGCTTCAATTGCCCTTCTGATTTTACTTCTCGATATACTGAATATGTCTCCTATGGTAATGGCTACCAGAGCATTCTCTAAATTATGGGGACCAGGAACTCTTACGTGTTTAACTAAGAGTTCACCCCTATCAGAAGGAACTTTTGCCCTCGAGTCTAAATTAGAAACTATTCTTTTCCCCTCAACAAAAACTCCTCTACGCAAGGCTTTCTTACTACTGAAGAAGATAACTTGAGACTTCGCTTTCCCTTCCAGAATTTTACATCTCTTATCGTCTCCATTTAGAATACAGAAATCCTCTTCTGTTTGTTTTTTAAAAATATTGGCTTTGGCTTGGATGTACTTACCCATTGTTCTGTGTCTGTCCATGTGGTCAGGAGTTATGTTCAGAATCACTGCCACATAGGGATGGAAAGACTCAATATTCTCTAACTGGAAACTGCTAATTTCCAGGACCAAAACAGTCCTCTCCCTAATCTGCCCCACCACACCAGATAGAGGAGTACCAATATTACCGGCAACTATTACTTTTCTTCTTCCGTTGCTCCTTAATACTGCTGCAATTAACTCGCAGGTTGTGGTTTTTCCATTGGTTCCTGTAACAGCTACCACCGGAGGAGAAGACAAAGTTTCCCAGTGGAGATTAGAAGAGGCAATGTTGAATGCCGCCTCTATTTCACTCACCACAGGGATTTTCAACTTCCTTGCTTTCTCCACCAGGGGATTTTCCTGGGGAACACCAGGACTTATGACTAACAAATCGTGTTCAGAGACTAAATTCTTTAGTTTGACTGAATCCTGGCGACCTAGAAGAATCTTTATCCCTTTTTTAAGTTTTTTAATGTTATTTATTAATTCCTTCTTACTCTTCTCATCGGTCACTGTCACTCTAGCGTCCTGAGTGATTAATAGATTAGCTACCGCCAAGCCACTTCGCGCCAGACCAACAACTAATACTTTCCTTCCTTGATAGTTTTCTTTTATTCTCATCTTAGTTTTAGCGCACTTAAAGCTATTAAGGCTAAAATAATCCCCACAATCCAAAACCTGATTACCACTTTCGGCTCGGACCAACCAATCAATTCAAAGTGGTGATGCAAAGGTGCCATCTTCAACACTCTCTTACCTCGCAGCTTAAAAGAAGCAACTTGTAGAATTACTGATAGTGCTTCAACTACAAAAATTCCTCCCACAATGAGCAAGAGAAGTTCTTGTTTAATCAACAAGGCAACGATACCGATTGTCCCCCCTAAAAAGAGGGAGCCAGTGTCACCCATGAACACTTCTGCTGGATAGCTGTTGAACCACAAAAATCCCAGACCCGCCCCTGCCATTGCACTCAGAAAAATGGAGAGTTCCCCAGCACCAGGAACAGGAACAATGCCTAGATAACCGCTAAACTTAGCGTGTCCTGCCAGGTATGCCATTAAAGCATAGGTCATTGCTACAATAAGGATGGAACCTACTGCCAACCCATCCAGACCATCGGTCAAATTTACTGCATTGGAGGAACCAACGACAAGTAGGATAGCAAAAAACACGTAAAGTAACCCAAAATTAATAAAAAAATCTTTCAAGTAAGGTATATTGAGCTGGGTTACGTATTCGGAATTGGCTGGATAGTAGAAAAGATAAATTACAATAATTAAAGCGAGAATTGACTGCCCGAAGAGTTTATACCTTGCCATAAGTCCCCGACTACGCTTTTTTATTAATTTCAGATAGTCATCAAGGAAACCCAACAGTCCCAACCAAAGAGTGGAGAGGAGAATAATTATAGTGAAGCGATTATCGAGGCGAGCCCAGAGAAAAGTAGAAATAACAAGGCTAACGAGAATGATTAATCCGCCCATTGTGGGGGTTCCTGCTTTCTTCATGTGGGTGGGCGGGCCATCTTCCCGTATCTGCTGACCGATATGCCATTGTTTCAATTTCTTTATTAACAAAGGTGCAATGAATAAACTCAAAAGTAAAGAGGTAAATATAGCAGCTCCAGCGCGAAAAGTTATGTATTTGAAAACATTGAAGGGAAAGAAGTACACATGTAGAGGATAAAAAATATGATAGAACATTTACTCTCCAGATAGCTAACAGGTTCCGAGTAAAATTTTTACCTGTAGTGTAGCCCTTTATGGGCGCCCCCGATCTATCGGGGCGGGGACAAGCCCCTACACTACCTACATTGCTGCAGAGTTATCGCTCTGCAGCTACATTTTAATTGTTGAAATTTTCGGAAGAAATTTTATTACCTCTTCCAATCCTATTTTCCGAGATCCTTTAATTAGCACTGCATCCTTTGGCTTAAGTAATTCTTTTAGTTTCCTGGAGGCAACTTTCTTATCTTTAAAAGAGAATATATTGTTCCTTTCCATTCCCCACTTCCCAGCAGCCTGAGCAATAAATTGGGCATCCTCTCCTATGGTGATTAAGCTATAAATTGGGCTGGTAGCCACTATCTTGCCAATCTCCTGATGAAATTTTCGACTCATCCTGCCCAATTCCAGCATATCACCCAAAATGACTATTTTCCGCTGCGAGGGAAAAGAGGAAATAAATTCACTTAATACAGCTTTCACAGAAGTGGGATTGGCATTATAAGCATCGTTAACGATTGTTACCTCGCCATATTTCAGCTTTTCCATCCGCAGTTTGGGAAATTTGAATTTCCCAAGCACGTCAGCCATCAGGGAAAGAGAGACACCAAACTCTTTAGCAACGCTTATGGCAGCCAGCGCATTATAAATGTTATAACGTCCTATACAGTATAAATTAAATTCTTCTCTGTCTCTTCCTACGTTGATGGTGAAAGAAAGTTTTTCTTTCTCTCCAGGACTACTTACTACCACATTACTCGCCCGGACATCAGCTTGAGGGTTTGTTCCAAAAGTAATTATTTTCTGTTTTATCTTTTCAAACTGACTCTTTAAATGGGCATCATCTATATTTAATACAATTTTCCCTCGCCGAGGCAAAAGTTGAACAAGTTCCATTTTAGCAGAAAGTACATTGGAAATGCAACGGAAAAATTGCAGGTGGGTGGCACCAATGTTGGTAATCACTCCCATTTGGGGTAGTGAAATTTCTGCCAATCTCTTAATCTCCCCGGCGTGGTTAGCTCCCATTTCCAGAACCAGAAACTCCGTCTCAGGAGAAATCTCAAAAAGCGTCAAGGGAAGACCGACTATGTTGTTATAGTTACCCGGAGTAGCTACCACTCTATACTTCGATGAGAGGAGAGATTTCAACATATCCTTTGCTGTCGTCTTACCATTGCTGCCGGTTACTCCCACAACCACAGGATTGAACTTCTGACGATAAAACTTCGCCAATTCTTGCAAGGCAGTCAAGGTATGGGTTACATTTATGATTGTTATTTTAGTAGTAATTTTTTTCTTCTTAGAAATAACTGCCGCCTTTGCACCCTTGTCTATCGCCTCCTGGAGAAAATCGTGACCATCGAACCTTTCCCCTTTCAGAGCAAAAAAGATTTCTCCCTTCTTTATAGTGCGACTATCAATGGACACACCTGAGATTTCTCCTTGCTGGCTTCCACAAATTAATTCACCCCGCACGGCTCTTATTACTTCTTTCATAGTAAGTCTTTCCATACTATTCCTTCTTGAATCTCATTTTTTCCGAGAGGATTTTCCGGGTAACTTCGCGGTCGTCGAAGTGAATTCTTCTATCCTTAAATAACTGGTAGTCTTCATGTCCTTTCCCTGCAATTGCGATTAGGTCACCCTTTTTTGCCATAGACAATGCTTTCTCGATTGCTTGAAACCTATCGATGATAGTCTGATAATTACTCTTCCCTTTTCTTTTTATTCCTACTTCAATGTCCAGAGCTATCCGCTCAGGGTCTTCACTCCGGGGATTATCCGAAGTGACGAGTACATAATCACTAAGATCAACGGCTACTTCGCCCATTAGAGGTCTCTTCCCCCGATCCCGGTCACCCCCACAACCAAAAACAGTAATGATTTGCCTGGGTTTTAATTCCCGACAGGCGTGCAAAAGCTCCCGCAAAGCTTCATCGGTATGTGCATAATCGACTATTACTGTGAATGGCTGCCCACAATCGATTTTTTCGAACCTTCCAGGAATAGAGGGGACTTTTTCCAATCCACGCTTGATAATGTCCAAATTTATCCCTTGTCCCAGGGCCACAGTACTTGCAGCTAAAGCGTTATATACATTATATTTTCCAATTAAAGGCAAAGAAATCTTCACTTCCCCTCTCGGAGACAGCAGAGTGAAGGTAGTTTTCTCCAGATTCAATTTTATACTCTTTGCTACAACGTCGGCTTTCTTTTCAATCCCATAAGTAATTATCTTTGCCTCTGTCGATTGGATAATTTTCTCTGTTGAGGGGTCGTCTAAATTCAAAACTGCCAGTTTCTCCCTTTCTTTCCGAGCATCCTTTCCTAAAATAGAGAAAAGTTTAATCTTTGCTTCCAAATACTCCTCTATGCTCTTGTGAAAATCGAGATGTTCACGACTCAGGTTAGTAAATATAGCACTATCGAACTCGCATCCTTCCACCCTATCTAAACTTAAGGCATGAGAAGAGACCTCCATAACTACTGTGGAGAACTTTCCATCTACTAACTTTCGCAGTATTTGCTGCAGGTCGGAAGATTGGGGAGTGGTGATCGGGGCAGGTAATATTTTCTCTCCCAATCGATAAGCAATCGTACCCAGGACTCCTACTTTTGCTCCATTCTCTTTGAAGATGGCTTCAGCGAGATAACTGACTGTCGTTTTCCCATTGGTACCAGTTATCCCGATTATGTTTAATTTATCGGAAGGATGATTATAGAATATGGTGGCAAGCTTGGCTAAAACTTTGCGGGGATTCTCCACTACAATTTGAGTAGCAGAGCCTCCCCATCTGGAGGGTCTTGTTAATTTTTCTATTCTTTTAGAAGAAATAACTACTGCAGCGCCTGCTTCCAGAGCCTGGGGAATATAGTAATTTCCATCTTCTGTGTAACCAGAAATGGCCACAAAGATGTAATCTGGTTTAACTTGGCGAGAATCGCAAGTTATCCCCTCTACGGAAAGTTCTGTGGAGCCATGTATTTCTTTAACACCTATCGGTGGTAATAGGTCGTTTAGCCGGACCATTTTTATAACCTATATATGAAATCTTATGAAAGTAAAAATATTCCTCCCTTTCGGGAGGAATGCACAGTGAAGTATGAAATCCCTCGTTAGAGCGGAGGACCAATATAAGCCACCTCCTGGGGCAAATTCCTAAACATTTCCTGGGAATCAGGCGGGATACCCAGATGGTGCATAATTCTCAATCCCACTCGTGCGAATACCGGCGCAGCTACGCTTCCTCCCCAGTAATATCCCTGTGGCTCATCCAGTATGACTAAGATAGTAACCTTCGGTTGCTCTGCTGGGAGATAACCAATGAATGAGGCAATGTAGTTTGTATCAGAATACTTGCCAGTTTCTGGGTCAAATTTTTGAGCGGTTCCCGTCTTACCAGCTACCCTATACCCCATAATTTTTGCTTTTTCCCCCGTGCCCTTCTCCACAATTCGGCACAAAATATTAGTTAAAGTTTTCGCTGTTTTATAGGAAATCACTCCTCTAACCGGGCAGGGCTGGAATTCTTTCACTACCTTCCCACTGGGATCGACGATTCTCTTAACAATCATAGGCTCCATCAGCACTCCTCCATTGGCTAAACATGAAAATGCAGAAATAAGCTGGATGGCAGTTACTCCTATGCCCTGCCCGAAAGAGAGGCGACTGAGAGATATCTCTGACCAATCTTTTGGCTTCTTCAAAATTCCCGGCGTCTCCCCAGGCAACCTAATTCCTGTGAAGTTACCAAACCCGAAATCTCTGACATACTGGTACAACTTATCTTTCCCTAACAGTTGCCCAGCTTTAGCCATTCCGATGTTGGACGATTTTTCAAGAACCTGGCTAAAAGTAAGCCAGTCCTCACCTTCGTGGTCTCGAATAGGAAGCCCGTTGAATAAGTAGACTCCTTCCTCACAATAAAAGCGATCTTCCAATGTGACGAGGTTCTCTTCCAATAATGCTGCAGCTACTATTGGTTTAAAAGTAGACCCCGGCTCAAAGATATTGGAGATCGCAGGATTCTTTAAGTACCTGTATTTCCCCGGAGAAGAGCTATTTCCATTAAAAGATGGAAAGTTAGCTAAGGCTAAGAGCTCTCCGGTTTTAGAATCTTGAACAATGATTGTGGCCAGTTTGGCTTTAGTCTCGTTGTAAGCCTTTCTCAACTCTACTTCCGCAATGTATTGGATTACTCTATCGATTGTGGTAACTACACCGCATCCACTTACTTCTGACCGATAAGCAGTGTCGGCAGCGATTACTTCCCGACCAAAACCATCTTTTCTTCTTATAGTCTTTTTAGTTTTTCTTCTTAGGGTTCTGTCAAAGAAATTCTCAATTCCCGATAGACCTTGATTATCTAGACCGGCTAAACCGATTACCTGGCTAGCTAACTCATTTTCTGGATAGAACCTTTTGCCTTCGCTTATAAACTTGATTCCTTTAAAATGCAAACCTTTAATCTTTTCTGCAATTTTGGTATCGATTTTGCGCCTTAACCAGACGAATGAATTGGAAGTTTCCAGTTTTTTGCGGATTGCCTTCTCGCTCATATGGAGTAAAGGAGCTAACTTTCTGGCTGTCTTTTCCGGATTAGAAATAAAAGAAGGAATGGCATAAACCGAACTAACTTCAAATTCTATTGCCAGTTCCTTCCCATTACGGTCATAGATCGTGCCCCTTTTGGAATTGACTTGTCTAACCGAGAAAGATTGTTTATCCGCCATCTTCCGGTAACGATGATGGCTAACAATCTGAATATAATACAATCTAATTTCCAATACGATAAGAGTAAAAATTACTATCAACATAGAACTAATAATGCGAGTTTTTCGAGGCACCTTTTGAATCCTCCTGGGCAATAAAAAAAGCTTTATTTGTTGAAGTTCTATTTTGTTTAAAATTTACCTCTAGGAAAAGGATATTTTCATGCTGAGGAAAAACCATCTCTTTCTTTTCTTGCGCAATCTTATCAATATTTGCGAGATTAGTATAGTGATGCAATTTTGTTTTTATGGCGCGATTTTTGTTTTCCAACAACCTGAGTTCCCTCTTTAATTCGTTAATCTGATAACTAAGCGTGACTACTTCTGCACATTCCCAGACATAGAATAGGAAAATCAACAGCCCACCAATAAAAAATAGAAAGTAACGTTTTTTAGGCTGCCTTCTCTTTTCTATCCCCATTATTTCACTTTTCTCCATAGTTTCTTGGAGTGTCCCGACAAGTCGGGACCAAATCAGGGGTGAGGGGAATCCATTTCTCCTGCCCGCAATTTTGCGCTTCTGCAACGTGGATTTATTTGAAGTTCTTCTCTTGTGGGAGTAACTGGTTTAGGAAAAATTACCTTCAAGCCCTGTTTTCTATATTCCCGAAAAAAAATCTTGACGATTCTATCCTCCAAAGAATGGTAAGAAATAACACAAATCCTCCCACCCTTTTTTAGAAACCCTGCGGCCTGGGGAAGTGTCCTCTCCAAAACCATTAACTCATCATTTACTGCTATTCTTAACGCCTGGAAAGTCCTGGTAGCCACGTGAATCCTTCTGGGCCAGGCTGAACGGGGGATTGCTCTCTTAATGATTTCTACTAACTGAAAAGTAGTCTCAACAGGCCCCTTTCGTCGGGATTCAACCACTCTCCTCACAATTCGTTTAGCCCACCGTTCCTCTCCATATTTATATAAAATCGCTACAAGTTCATCGAAAGAAAGAGTGTTCAAAAGATATCCCGCAGTCAATCTCGTGCTTTCTGACATTCGCATATCTAAAGGTCCGTCCTTTTGAAAACTAAAACCCCTGGTGGCGTCTTGCAGTTGCAAGCTCGACAAACCCAGGTCAAATAGAATGCCATCAACTTCTTTGATTCTCAATGACTCCAGGATAGTTCCAATTTCAGAAAAGGCTCTCTCAAAAGTGAGCAAGTTTTCTTTATATTTTTTAAGATTTTCCTTTGCTCTTCTTATCGCTTTTCCATCCTGATCGATTCCGATCAGGAGTCCACCTGGCAAAATTACCTCCAGTATCCTTTGAGCGTGACCACCTTCGCCCAGAGTAGAATCTACGTAGATTCCTCCTCTCAGACAATTAAGGTTATCTATCACCTCATCAACTAAGACTGGAATATGTCTTGATTTTTCCACTTTATAATTTGGTAGTCGCAGGCTTCAGTGACAAATAGCACCACATAGGTTACAATATTGTAGCACCACATGGGTTACAGTTTTGTTCTTTGACAAATAGATATAGTTCTGTAATAATCTCCTTGATTAAACGTTTTATAAGGAGGTTATTATGAAGAACGAATATAGGGCTATGAGACAAAAGGCAATTCAAAGATATCTTGCTGGAGAAAAGCCTGTGCATATCTATAGAGATCTGGATATGAGCAGAAAATGGCTCTACAAATGGCTCCATAGACATAATCCAGAAGACCTCAATTGGGCTTCTGACAGGTCCAGAGCCCGCAAGACATCTTCCAGGGTACTCAGTCCTGCTACAGAGGCTCGCATAGTCAAAATACGCAAACGATTAGAAACCCACAAGTATAATCAAATAGGAGCGATAAACATCCAGTGGTACCTCAGTAGATTAGATGTAGAACCACTGCCAGAAATATGGCAAATCAACAGGACATTGAAACGGTATAATCTAACCAAGCCCAAAGGTCCTTATAAGCCAAAGAACAAAGTTTATCCGGCGGTGATTCCAGATAAACCAGGAGTGATGCAACAAATGGATTTTACTCCCTCTTCCTATATTGAGGACTTTGGAATCACCAAAGGCCTTAACCTAATAGATGTTTTCAGTGGTCGGGCAAAGATCAATATTTGTCTTTCCAGAAAATGCCAGGAAGTGCACAAAAGTCTCCTAAGTACCTGGAAAACCATGGGACTTTCCAACTACTTACAAATGGATAACGATCCCGTATTTATCGGGCATAATCAAAATCCCCATTATTTCTCAGCAGTTATCCGTTTAATCTTACTTGTGGGCATAGAGCCCATATTCATTCCTCCTTATGAACCATGGAGGAATGGGGTGATAGAAAAATTCCAGGACGAATACAAAAATATATTCTTCAAGTCCCAGAGATGGACTGACCTTGACCATTTGATTAAGGAAGCCGGAACCTTTGAAGATTTTCATAACCATCACCATCGATATTCCACAAGACAAGGAAAAACACCCATGGAAATCGAAAGGATATATGGCTACAAACCGGATTTATTACCCAGGTCTTTTAAGATTCCCGATTTCGATAAATTAAACCCTGTTAAAAAGGGGAAAATCCATTTCATAAGATTTATCCGGAGCGATGGTATTCTCAATATATTTGGAAAAAAGTTCAGAGTTATCGATGGATTTTTACACGAATATGTAAGGGCAACCGTAGATCTTGGGGAAAATAAGTTGACCGTGTATCATCCTAGCGGTTTCTCCCAAGAACTGGTATACTGCACTATAAAATCAAAGAGCAAACTGTAACCTATGTGGTGCTATATTTCACTTCAGCCTGCGTTAAGAGGAGGTGTCAGATTCCAAGGTCAACTAATTTTTCAGCTACCTCAACAAACTGCTTTTCGGCTTCCTTCTGGTAACGTTCCCAGTTGCTTTTTGACCAAATCTCTATGCGATCTAACACTCCTACCACTATTACCTCTTTTTTTATGTTTGCGTAACTACATAGAGTCTTAGGAATCAGTATCCTTCCTTGGTCATCCACAGGACATTCGTTTGCTCCGGATAAATC
>JABUBO010000041.1_pt1 | contig 32353 bp, 32 predicted proteins | sample 7240361 | NCBI WGS metagenome assembly JABUBO01 (sample SAMN07256346, study PRJNA390944) | subsurface metagenome | isolation source: Methane hydrate marine sediment | place: Pacific Ocean: Eastern North Pacific, ODP site
ATAAACTTGCCGTCCCCATCATCAAGGCGAAGAAAACTCCGCAACCAAAGCTTACTCACTACACTAAACCTGGCCCAGACCATCCCTGGCGTAGACCTTTTAGAATCCATATCGATAGGGGGTGACAAATTCGCTGAACAATTAAGGTGACATTTTCGCTGGACAACAACAGCACATTGTAGTTATTCGAGGATTTTGGGGGAAAATACGTACTGCGTTGTTGTTTTTAGCCTTTTCCTTAGCAGGGCTAACTGTGGCTTATATATCCTAATCCTTCCTTGCTCGGGTGTAACCGGCATGTTAAGTATTTTTGATATGAGCTTCTGTACCGCATCTGCTTGGCATATTATGGCTGCCTCGGCTTGATTTCGCCCCAGTTCTATAAGTATAGGCAATAACAATGCTTTTTGCTCCTCAGTATTTATCATACTGGCAAGATGCTCAAGCTCGCTTCTTTTAAAGGAGTGAGTGCTGCCATCACTGCATATTACATGGGGGTATTCTTCACCTAATAAAGTGGATAGCGGTTTCTGGCTCCGTGGTAGTCCAGCATTTACTACTCTGAGCTCACCTCTCAAGCATTCCTGAAGCATCTTTTCGTAAGGTAGGTTATTAGGCATCCTCCTATCCTCGCGCAACCAGCACCTTCACACGTTTTAGCCGTCCCTTCTCTTCTCTATCCCTTTCCTCAAACTTCATATTCAGGTACTTTATCGTCGCCTGAAGCCCGGGGATTATCATATATTCTAAAGCATTGGTTATCCTTTTCGTCCTTTTTATTTCCATTCCCAATAATTCAAGGCTCCTCTGGAGTTCAGCTATTTCTATGGTAGCTTCAAGGCATTTTTCAGCTAGTTGGGCTGCGTGATCTAACCATGAAGAGGTATCAACCAGGTTATACCCTCTCATTGGCTTTCCATTGCCCCTTAGCTCAAAAGAGGGGATTCTCATCCCGGCTATATTTCTTGAGCCAGCAACGACTTTGGGATCGGCTTCGGTTGCTATTAATTCCTTTTCCAGCGCTATGTATCCATGATACCCAGTGGCCATTGATAGCGCCTTATAAGCCTCGGAGAAGGCATCAACTAGCTTTCTTTTAGCCTCTACTGTCTCTCTCGCTGTCTGCAAGAATTCCATGGTTAATATTGAAAGCCTATCCTTGACTATTTTTTGTACTCTTTGGGCTAATTTAAGCCTGCGTTTCAGTTTTATCAGCTCAATTTTCGTCGGTCTAACTTTGATTAATTGCTGTAGCATTTTTGCCCGCTCTTAAGTCTTTCTTGAGTACTTTGGAAGATACTTTTTGATGAATTTCTCACTAATTAGCTTTAGGTCTTTTTCAGGCAATGCCGAAAATAGCCTCCAAGCTATATCTAAGGTGTCTGCTACTTTTCTTTTTTCAAACTCGCCCTGAGATATGAATTTCCTCTCAAACTCGTCTGCATTCGCTAAATATATTTTATCCCTTTCACCTAACGCCTCAGCACCTATGATGGTCGATATCTCCCTGAGGTAACATCCTTCGGAATAAGCAGCGTATGATTGCATGAAGACATTGTTATGATCCTCCCTGGTCTTACCGGGACCAATTCCCTCTTTCATCATCCGTGAAAGGGACAGGAATACATCTATTGGCGGGTATATTCCCTTTCTTTCCAGAGTTCGGGAAAGCACAATTTGCCCTTCGGTTATATAGCCAGTAAGGTCGGGTATGGGATGTGTTATATCATCATCGGGCATGGTCAGAATGGGCATTATAGTTACTGAGCCTTCTTTACCAAAAATCCTACCGGCTCTTTCATACATTGTAGCCAGGTCGGTATACATATATCCTGGGTATCCTCTTCTTGAGGGTATTTCTTCACGCATGGAGGAGAGTTCACGAAGAGCCTCGCAATAATTAGTCATGTCAGTAAGTACAACCAGTACATGCATATCTTGTTTCCATGCCAGGTACGCGGCTGCGGTTAAAGCTAGCCTTGGCGTTGATATTCGCTCTATAACGGGATCTGACGCAGTGTTGATGAAGGCCACTGTTCTCTCCAGAGCGCCTGTCCTCTCAAGATTCCTCATGAAGAAGGAAGCATCGTCATAGCTTACACCAATGGCTCCGAACACTAAAGCGAATCTTTCCTCTTCACCTTTTACCGTGGCTTGCCTGATTATTTGAGCCGCAATTCGGTTGTGCGGCAGACCTGAACCGCTAAATATGGGCAATTTCTGTCCCCTAACCAAGGCATTTAAGCCATCTATTGCCGAGATACCTGTTTCGATAAACTCGGCTGGTGGCTGGCGAGATGCAGGGTTTATAGGCCGTCCGTTAATATCCAGGTAATCTTCTGGAATTATGGGTGGTGCTCCATCTATAGGCTCTCCCATTCCATTGAAGATTCTTCCTAAGATGTCTATGGATACCGGCAGTTTTAAAGTCTCACCTTTGCACCTTACTTTGCTCCCAATAAGGTCTACTTCGCTGACTCCGCCAAATACCTGAATTATAGTTGCTTCCTCACTGATGTCTATTGCCTGACCAGTTTTTATTTCCCCACTGCTAAGCTGAACGTCAACTATCTCATTAAATTTTATGCCCGGGATGCTTTCAGCTATGATCAAAGCTCCTTTGGCCTTGTTGATTGCTCTTCCCTCTTTGACGTAGAGCGAAGAGATATTCATGAGATTCCTCCTTTGCGAGCTACTAAGCTTTTTTCCATTTCGGACCATAGTTCCTTGGCTTTTTGTTCAAAGGTATCATTGGGTATCTCTTTCATCCTTGATATCCGATACACTATCGGAGATGAGCGAACCTCCTCAATACCTACTCCCGAACTCAACATATCCTGAGCTAGTTCATAAAACTTTATGATGGTTTTAAGCATAAGGCCAGCCTTAGCTGGCACGCAATAGGTATCAACTTCGTGATAAGCACTTTGCTGGAGAAAGTCCTCGCGTATCATCCTGGAGGTAAGCAGCAATAGTTTGTCATCCTCAGGCAAAGCTTCGGGACCTACAAGTCTCACAATTTCCTCCAGCTCAGCCTCCTGTTGCAGTATCCTCAAAGCGGTAGCCCTGGTATTATCCCACCCCGGGTCAACCCTTTCCCACCAATCTTTAACGGCATCTACATAGAGGCTATAACTAGTGAGCCAGCTTATCGCTGGGAAATGTCTCTTGTTCGCCAGGGAAACATCTAAGGCGTATAAAGCATCTATTATTCTAATCGTATTTTGAGTTACTGGTTCACTGAAGTCAGCCCCGGGAGGACTTACAGCGCCAGCTACTGTTACCGACCCTTTCCTTTCAGGACTACCTAAGCATTCAACCATTCCTGCCCTTTCATAAAAAGAGGAAAGCCGTGAACCCAGATATGAAGGGAAACCCTCCTCCCCTGGCATTTCCTCAAGCCTGCCGCCCATTTCCCTCATAGCTTCAGCCCATCTCGAAGTTGAATCGGCAACTAGCAAAACATCGTAGCCCATATCTCTGAAGTATTCAGCCATAGTAATACCGACAAAGATGCTTGCTTCCCTAGCCACAACCGGCATGTTAGAAGTGTTAGCTATGAATATTTCCTTCTCCTGCAGTAATCTTCCCGTGTTAGGCTCCTTAAGCTTTCTAAAGCTGTAAAGCACGTCGGCCATCTCATTGCCCCTTTCACCACAGCCAACGTAGATATTCAGATGCGTCTGGGCCCACCTCGCTAGCTGCTGCAAGGCAACGGTCTTTCCAGTGCCAAAGCCTCCTGGTATGGAAGCTTTGCCGCCAAGAGCGAGGGGGAACATATAATCCAGAATTCGCATGCCGGTGGTGAGCAAGCCTGAAGGGTCGAGCCTCTGCTTATAGGGCCTGGGCTTTCTTACTGGCCATTCTTGCATCAGCGTGAGCTCTTTTACTTCCCCATCATGCTCTACCCTTGCTATAGGCTCCTCAACGGTATAGTCGCCTGTGCGTATCTCCTTTACTATGCCTTTGGTTCCTACAGGCACCATTATTCTGTGTTCTATGAGGTTAGTCTCGGGGACTGTGCCTATTATATCCCCTTCACTGATTGCATCCCCAACTTTGACTTTAGCTGTGAACTGCCACTTCTTGTCCCGGGAAAGTGCAAGTGCTTTGGCACCTCGTTTTATAAACGAGCCGGTACTCTCAGCCAGAGTAAGCAAAGATTTTTGTAGCCCATCATAAATAGAGCCCACCAGCCCCGGGCCTAACTCGGCGCTCAAAATCCTTCCTGTTCCTCTCACCACTTCGCCAGTTTTCAATCCCAGAGTATCTTCATGTGCTTGTATTATGGCCTTATTTTCCTCCAGACCTATTATCTCTCCTATAAGCCCTTCCTCCCCAATCTCAACAATTTCATAGACATGGGAACCTTTCATATCATCAGCTATAACTAAAGGGCCGGAAACTCTCCATATTTTACCCATGGTTCACTACCTCCCTAACTTAAATCTCAAATCCTAAATTCCAAACTCCAAATATTTTGGGATTTGGATATTGGTATTTGGTGCTTTTTCATATTTCCACCTCAAATCCGATAGATGCTTTAATAAATGTTTTGTAATATCCGACAACATCCTTATATTTTGTCCCAAACTTTGATGGGACCTCGATGATTACGGGAGTTATTTTCCGCCCTTCTCTAACGTGAGCCACTAGGTCATTAACATATTCTACATAATCCTCCAGTATCATTACTACACCAATATCGTGCTCGTTTATCAACTCACTTAGAGCCTTCCTTACATCTTCGCCGGTATCATGGTTGCCTTTTATCATGAAATATCTACTGATGCCAGCCAGCCTCAATCCACTGACCAGATCTTCATCTCCTATAACAGCTATGTCTAGGTGTTTAACCGTTAGCATATTCAGAACGCCAAATACATCTTTATTTCCTCTGTGGGAACACCATCAGCTATTGCTTTCACGATCAGCCTCAAGTTTCGTATTTCAAACTCTTTGAGGATTAGATACCAGGCCATCATCAAAGGGGATAACACCCTTGGTGATAATATTTTCTTCACCACCCTGAACTTATGCTTATCAATGATTTCCTCCACAGCCGTGATGCTCTTAGTCTTATCATAACTACCTGATATTTCCTCAGCGATATGTCGGTATTGAGCATTCTCTAGCCTCTGGGGCATATCGCTGAGTTTGGAGGATAATAAGTCCCTGATAGCTTTGTCTGTAATCATATATCCACCAGGAATGGTACATTCGGCGGCGTCTAATCCTATGCCCTCAATTATAGCCCTCGAGGCAATTTGTAAGTTTGTTAGGTCTATAATGAGACCAAAGGCTTTTGAAAGGACAGAGCCATCTTTTATACCTCTCGCCATGTTTAACATGCTTTTGTAGTATTCACTGTCTAATCTAGCTTCAGCTAGAAGTTTTGACTTCGCTCCTCCAGCTACTTCATATCCTTCCAGTGCCGGCACATAATTCCCCAGTTTGCACCTGACAAGTAACTCAATAATGTCCCCTGTATTTTCAGCAGTGGAAAGTCCGTCTAATAAGCCATTATTGTGGATAATTCCCACTGGTATCATGCGACTCTTCTTGCCCGTTGAAATACCCTGTAAAGCGGCTTTAATGTTTAGGACATCGTATTTTGCTATGTATGCTCTCGATACCTTCAGTATATCGCCTGGCAGGAACTTAAATGATTCTATATAATTAACCCGCTTTACAAAATATCTCCACAAGTATTCATCTACATCATCGAAGGTTTTAACAGTTAATTCTTCAAGGTAACTTCCTACATCGGTCTCTCTGATGGTTTCCAATGCATCTTGAATATCGGATGCTTTCGACATCCTATCTATATGGTCAGAAGTCACAACCTTAGGTTCTTCACCTTTTAGATAAGCTGATATAAAGGCATACTTTGCGTAGGACAAAAGTCCTCCTATGTTGCTTCGAAGAGCTCCTTGCTTATTTCAGGCAATAGTTTTGGTAGTAACATTTCAAGCCTGGTCTCATAAGTATTATCTATTTGGAGTTTCCCATCAATGGCTTCGGCTATAACTCCTCCTAGAAAATTATCCTCCTTGACTTCCATTATTTTGCTAGCTAATTCCTTATCCCTTTCAAGGAATTTGCGCACCATGCTTACATCTTTAGGAGAAACGTAAATCCTGCTTTTATCGGCACCAAGTCCATCTATGGCTTCTTTAATCAAGTTCAGAAAATAGTTTTCATCGCTTGAGAATTCAAACAACTCTTGTTTTACCTTGCCGATTATTTTAGTGATTACGTCGCTTTTCGCGCTTGATAGTTGCCGGCGTGCTTTTATAGAAGCCTGAGCCACGATTCTAGCAGCCTCTTCCTCAGCTTCTTCCAGCATTTTGCGCTTCTTTTCCTGTAGCTTTGCTTCTCGCTGCTTTCCGGTCCTCTCTCTTTCTTCCTGTGCCTTTTCCTCAGCCTCCTTTATTATATTCTGGGCCTCCATTCTTACTTTGCTGACAACAGCCTCGCTTATTTTCTCCATTTTTAAGATCCCTTTAAAAAAGTTCTAACATGGTTAATGACATTATAGTAAACACTAGTCCCAGGACACCTAACAACTCGACAAACACAGCTAACATCACGGCGTTAGTTAGTATTCGCCCCTTTGTCATGGGCAGAAGTGAAATACCGGAAGCGCATATAACGCCCTGATATGCTGCTGAGAATGATTCAGCACAGGCAGCTATGACGCCGCAAGCAAGTACAGCAAAACCACTGCCACCGGCATCGGGCATAGCAGCGAGGTTAGGGATCACCCTTGTTAGAATGAGTATCAATATTATCAGCCCGTAGAAAGTTTGTGTCATTGGCAGAGATACCAGCACTATGACATTCCTGAGCTGTCCAGGCTCCTCACTCAATGTAGCTGCTGCGGCAGACCCAGCAATGCCTATACCTATTGAAGACCCTATCAATCCCCCTCCTAATGCTATGGCACCCCCAAGAGTTGCTAGCGATGTTGGTTCAATTAGCATTTTATCCCTCCTTTTTAAGCTTTTCCCTTGACCGGCACAAGTGCTCGCTTCCTCAGCCGGAATGGACTATACTCTCTGCCACCCCCTTCGTAGAACTTAAATAGAAACTCTACAAAGCACAGTCTGAGGGAGTGGACAAAACAGCAGATGGCGCTGAGTAGCAAGTTAAGCACATGCCCAAAAAGCAGAATCACGATTGCTATTAAGGTACCGAGGACAAGTCGCATCATCCCGGCAGGCATCATCCCGGCTATCAAACCTGACATCATATTAAAGGTCATGGCAAGGTAATATGTAGCTAAGCCTACGCCTGCTAGCCGGCAATACGACATAATATCTCCCAAGAGACCAGTTACATCAAACAGCCAAAGAATGCTACCTAAGAAAGCACCCTGCTGCATGATAAAAGAGACGATAATCAATAGTATACCCAGAAGCATAATGTATAATAGGATAGGATATATTTGTGCATTTAGTAGAAGGATATCTATACCGAGGAAGTGTATGACCCAAGGTATCCCGGCGATTTGAAGTATGAATAAACCAGTTTTACCTAGTATTACTGCTTTGTTTCCTGCTTTTATGCCTTTAATGAGCGCTATTACATGAGCTATGTTTACATGAATCAAACCTATTATTAAGGAGAACACTATGAAGGATAAGGAATCCCCAAGCAGATTTTCAATCCCTTTGGCAAGTGCTAAACTCTCAATTCCAAAAAGCTGATGGAAATCTCCTAGATAGGTCCCAGTGAGCAGACCAACAATTAGAGCAACACCGCAACTTATATAAAATATCCGCTGAAATAGCTTAAAGCCTTCGGATTCTGGATCATCGACAAACCGTCGCAGGACAAATTTTGCCACCAGTATGAGGCATACAGCATAAATCACATCACCTAACATAAGGCCAAAGAAAAAAGCAAAAGAGTAAGCTATTATTGGTGTGGGATCCCACTCCCTATACTTGGGAATGCCAAACAGATTTACAATAACCTGGAATGGCTTAAGCGCGGTTAAGTTCCTCATCTTAGTAGGTGGTTCTTCTACTTGCTCTGGCTTCCTTGTGTCAATAAACACGTAGCCTATGTTCTCTTTGAGTTCGGAAACTGTAGCCTCAACATTGTTCTCCGGAATCCACCCCTCGATTAGTGTCACATACTTCGCTTCGCAAGCTTTCTCTAAAACTGATAACCTTTCATTTTCTGCTGATAGTGCTTCTCTGAAAAGGATGAGCTTCTCCAAATTCTCTCTCGTTTTGCATTCTATTTCCTCGTTGATTTTTGCCAATTCCTCTTCTAGGCGGTGAATTTTGCCCTCAGCCGCCTCCATGAATTCCTTCAGGGTTAAATCCTCATCTGGTATCGGCAGAATTTTGCCCCCGTTATCCTTGACTGTGGATTCTATAATTTCTTGGTCTTCGGCCCTAGCAATTACATGGAGAATGGTGTCGTTTTCTATTGTGGCGACCATGCCCCAAAATAGGTAATTTCCAAGCTTGTGGTATAGGATTTTGTATGTCTCACTTGGGAGCACAAAAACCCGGGAAAAAAGGTAACTTCCAGAGAAACTTAAGTCTCTTAATCTAAGCTCAGCTTGCTGTCCTAGGGGTTCGAGATATCTCTTTACTTCTTTTAGCTCTTCAGCCTCCTGCTCGAGTTTAATGGCTCTCTGGTGCATGTTGCTGAACTTGGTATATAGTAGCCTGACTTCACTATCAGTTTCGCTAAAAGGTCTAGTGTATATAACCTCAATATCCTCCCCCAGCGATATCTTCTCTCCTTTTGGTATGTAAACCAATACATCCTCAATGTCTGTTAATAACTCAGCAACTTCTCTTCTTTCATGTTCAATGGCTTCCCTGTCTATGGGCTTTAACTCTTCACTTTCCTCAACATGGAGCACACCAGCTCTGTGTAAAGTCTTGAGGGCTTTATTGGAGTAATCCTTGGCAGTCATTACCCTCACTTTGACCATAGGGTCAGGTGTATTGAGGATTATAGGCTTCACGTCAACTGCGCCCCAATGATGATATTCACTATGCGTTCGACAACTCCCTCTATTTTCTTATCGGCGTTGGTTCCGATTTCAGAAGCTTTATTCGCGGCATCTTTACTTTTCTTATCGGCTTCTACCTTAGCGTTGTGTATAATCTCCTGGCACTCTGTTTTGACTTCATTCATTGGCAACTGAGAAGAGAGAATTTCCTTAGCCTCCTCTTTAGCTTTAAGGAGGATTTCATTAGCTCTAGTTCTGGCTTCCTCAAGTATCCTTTCAGCTTCGCTCTCGATGTCTTCTACACTCTTGGAAATTTTCCTTATCGACATAACACACCTCTTTAGTCAATTCTTTTGGCTATTGCCAGGCAGTGTCTGAGGATGAGTTCTTTCAGCAGGTGAACGAATAAGCATTTCAGCTATCAAAAGCCAGCAACATTAAAAAGCATAGCACTACATCCTCCTGTTATGCAAGGAAGTTGGTTTTTGTGCCATATGATTCTTCAGGCAGAGAAAGGGTAAACTGCTGGATATGTCAATCTCTCATGTTTAGCCTGGGCAGCGCCTAGAAATCTAGGCTGAAACCGAAGTATAATAAATCATTTGTGGGGGTTCAGGCATTGGAAATAAAGGGGTTGAAAGCAGAGGTAAGAGATAAAGTAGAGGCACAATGCCGAGAGGTTACCCAGTTGAGTCTCAAGATCCACGATAACCCTGAGTTAGGTTTCCAGGAGGAGAAAGCCTCATCTTGGCTCATCAATTACCTTGAAGATAATGGATTCCGAGTGCAAAAATGCATTGCTGGTTTAGCTACAGCCTTTCAGACAACGTATGGTCAAGAGAAACCAAGGATTGCCTTACTTGCTGAGTATGATGCTTTACCTAAAATAGGACATGGCTGTGGACATAACATAATAGCTGCCTCAGCAGTTGGTGCTGGCGTAGCTAGTAAGCTTGCCATTGATAGTTTGGGAGGTAGTGTCGTAGTTTTAGGTACCCCAGGAGAAGAGGTTCTTGGGGGTAAGATAGATATGGTGAAAGCAGGTATCTTTGAAGAAATAGATGTGGCTATGATGGTACATCCTAATACACGCAACTTGGCAACCTCACAGACGCTTGCCTGCATTTCTTTAGGTGTAGAATTCTTTGGCAAGCCGGCTCATGCTGCTGCCCAACCTTACAAAGGTATAAATGCTCTTGAAGCTCTGATTTTAGCCTTTACCAGCATAAATTCGTTGCGGCAGCACATAAAGGGAGGAGCACGCATTCATGGCATAATTACTGACGGTGGTGAAGCACCTAATATAGTTCCTGCCCATAGTGCTGCTAAATTTCTGATACGTGCCCCGGATAATGCTTACCTTGATGAGCTGAAAGAAAAGGTCTTGAACTGCTTTAAGGGAGCATCTTTAGCCAGTGGAGCTAGGTTGGAATATAGCTGGGGAGAAAAAACTTATGCTCCTATGAGAAATAATATCACTTTGGCTCGATTGTTCCGCCAAAATCTGGAATCGCTGGGACGCCATGTGGATGCTTTTGACCCTTCTTTTGGCTTTGGCAGCACAGATATGGGGAATGTCAGCCAAGTAGTGCCCAGCATACATCCTATGGTGGCCATTGCCTCTCTTGAGATATTAGTGCATACGCCAGAGTTTGCCTCCGCTGCTGCCTCCGAAGCTGGAAATAAAGGGCTGTTAGATGCCGCTAAGGCGATGGCAATGACTGTTGTCGACATACTTAGCCAGCCTGAGATGCTAGGCAAAATTAAGCAAGAATTCCAGAGTGGTCATGATTAAAGTAGCTATTCCACGAGCCTTGTTCTATTATCAATAGGCTTTAAGGAGCAAAATGCCTGTGCGCATCGCCGGAAGGTGCACTGTATTTGCTGAATCAGACATGATTCATAAGCAGCAGATGGGGCATAAAACTGATGACATCCTTTATGGTTTATGCCAAGCATTGGTGCGCAACTATCTTAATAACGTTGCTTTAGGCAAGGAAATTCTGCCTCAAGTGGTATTCCAGGGTGGCGTTGCTTTCAATCAGGGAATAATCAAGGCGCTTGGCGAGACTTTAGATACAGAGATTATTGTCCCTCCTCACCATGAGTTCATGGGTGCTATTGGTGTTGCCTTGTTAATACATGAAGAGATGGGGACTAACAATTGCAAAACAGAGTTTAAAGGATTTGAGGTTAGCCAAACGGATTTCCATATCTCGGTTAATGGTAAAGTCCTAGCTAGGTGGGGAGGACACTGTGACCGGTGGGAAGGGGCAGCTACAGGTTAAAGTTCCAAGCTATGGAAAGGAATTATCAAGTAATCATCATTGGTGGTGGGCCTGCTGGACTTACCGCTGGCTTATATTGCGCTAGGTCAAAGCTTAATACTTTACTTATTGAAAGAGGGGTGATAGGTGGTCAAATAACTTACGCTGATCGGGTAGAGAATTACCCTGGTTTTCCCCAGGGGATTTCTGGCATTGAGTTAGGGCAACTCATGCATCAGCAAGCTATGGCTTACGGATTGCAAACTTTGCTTGCTGAGGTCACTAGTTTAGTGCCTAACCAACTACATAATCTGGTTAGCACCAGTGAAGGTAAATTTGTTGCTGAGTCAGTAATTATTGCTTCTGGCTCGCAATTCCGCAAGTTAAGGGTGCCCGGGGAAGCCGAGCTTTTGGGCAAAGGCGTCTCCTATTGTGCCACTTGTGATGGACCTTTATTCCGAGATAAAGTGGTGGCTGTGATAGGAGGTGGGGATGCTGCCCTCGTCGAGGCTCTTTACTTGAGCAAGTTTGCTTTTAAGGTTTTAGTCATTCACCGTCGTAACCAGCTTAGGGCTAGTAAGATACTCCAAGAAAAAGCTATGGTTGAACCAAAAATAGAGTTTATCTGGGATACTGTAGTAGCCCAAATTGAGGGCGAGGGAGTAGTCAGGCAACTCAGGTTAAAAAAGACAAAAGATGTTACAATAGCAACATTGCCAGTAGCGGGTGTTTTTGTTGCCATTGGATTGGAGCCCAACACCAGCTATTTAAAGGGAGTTTTGCCCCTGGACAAGGGAGGATATTTAATCACTAATGAAGTGATGGAAACGGAAATACCTGGAGTATTAGCTGCTGGAGATGTTCGCCATAACTCAGCTAGGCAGGCAATAACTGCTGCTGGTGATGGTGCCACGGCTGCTTTATCAGCAGAGAGATTTCTAAGCTGGCGAATGTCATCCTGAGCGAAGCAAAGGATCTCTATGAAAGTTATTTTGTTAAAGGATGTTTCTGGGAAGGGCAAGGCTGGAGAGATAACGGAGGTGGCTAAGGGCTATGCCAGGAATTTCCTTTTACCTCAAGGTTTAGCCTTGGCAGCTACGCCAGCAGCTATAAAGCGAGTGGAGTCGGAGCTTCGAAGGGGGAGCGTTCGGGAAAGTCTTGACCAAGCTAAACTAGCTAAGTTAGCTGAACAAATCGAGGGAAGAGAAATCCATTTTCAGGCTCATGTGGGTGTTGATGACCGTCTATTTGGCTCTATTACTGCTGCTGACATAGCCGAGGAATTAAGTCGAGTTATAGCTTCTTCTATTGATAAGAGGAAGATAGACTTGGACAAGCCTTTGCGCCAAGCAGGTAGCTATGAAATAAGTATTAAATTAGCTAAGGGGTTGGAGCCGCGTATCTCAGTGGTTATTGAGCCGGGGAAGGCTTAAAAAATGGCACAGGAAAAATTACCCCCCCACGACATTGAAGCAGAGGAGGCAGTGATTGGCTCTTTGCTTATCGATCCTGAAGCTATATTGAAAGTAGCTACTTCTCTTAAGTCCGAGGACTTTTTTGATGAAACAAATCAAGCGATTTATCAAGCTTGCTTGTCTCTTTACCAGCGCAATGAAGTTATAAACCAGATCACGGTAGCACACGAACTGATGCGCCAGAACAAGCTAGAGCAGATTGGTGGCGCGGCCTATTTATCCCATCTAATATCTGTTGTGCCTACATCCCTGCATGTTGAACATTACGCCCAGATAGTATCTAAGACGGGAGTGATGCGGCAAATGATCGCTGCTGCCGGGCAAATTGCCGCCATTGGTTATGAGGCTGGCCCAGATATCGAGGCTAGCCTCAATAAAGCTGAGGATATCCTTTTTCAGGTAAGAAGGAGACAGGGCACTAGAGATTTCATTTCAATACGTGAGGCCTTAGGGCAATACTTCGAGGAGACTGGACAGCCTACTGTGCTCCGGGAAAGGGAGCTAGCTCATGCTTTAACTGGTTTTGCCGGTTTAGATGATTTACTGGGTGGTTTGCAGCCATCTGACTTGATTGTTTTAGCTGCCAGGCCTAGCTTGGGTAAAACCAGCTTAGCTCTAAATATTGCCAGAAATGCTGCTATTAACCAAAGAGCTTGCGTGGCTCTATTCAGTTTGGAGATGTCTCGGGAGGCGGTGGTTCAGCGTCTTCTGGCTAGCGAATCGGGGGTGAATTCGAGGGATGTCCGTTTGGGGCGCTTTAGTGAAAATGATGAGGCGAGAATCATGGAAGCCAGCGGAATTTTATCCGAAGCAGCGATCTACATTGATGATTCACCTCAACTCCGAGCTGTAGATATAAGGAGCAAAGCACGGCGCCTTTATTTTGAGCGTAATATTGACTTAATAATCGTTGATTATTTGCAGCTAATACAAGGTGATAGTAGGAATGAAACTCGGGTTCAGGAGATCAGTAAAATAACTCGTTCTTTAAAGGTATTGGCTAGGGAGCTGGATGTGCCCGTGCTAGCTGTGTCTCAACTCAGCCGAGCTGTGGAATGGCGAGCTTCCCATATACCTCAGCTTGCTGACCTGCGTGAAAGTGGCACCATCGAGCAGGATGCTGACGTTGTTGTTTTTATTTACCGAGATGACCTATATTTTACTGAGGAGCAGTGGGAGGGCTCGCATGATATTAGTAAAGAACCATATCCCCGTGGTATCGCCGATATTATTGTCGCTAAGCACCGCAATGGCCCTTTGGGGCGGATTAAGCTACGCTTCCTGAATAGAGTGGTTAAATTTGACAACGTGGAGGAGGCTGAGTCAATTTCAACTCCTTGAAGGGTAAAAAGATGCCAGAGAGAAAATTTCCCGGTTTCCCAGCAGAAGTGGAATTTACTCCCTTACCCGATGTCTTCTTTGCTCAGGTGATGCCTCAAATTCAAGACTTAGCTGAGCTTAAAGTGACAATGTACATCTTTTACCTTCTGAGCAAAGCGAAGAATCTCCACAAACGGGAATATCCCCCCTTCGTCACATATGAGGAGTTACTATCCCGAACTATTTCAATGCCCGGGATAGATGAAGAGGCGCTTCGTCACGCTTTACACTTAGCCGTAAGCCGCGGCACCATTTTACAGCTAAACTTAAATATAGATGGTAAATGGGAGGATGCCTACTTTGCCAATATGGAATCCGATAGGGAGACTATTGATAAGATCAAGCGTGGGGAACTTTCTGTTAGGGAGCAGCCCTCTAGCGAAGAAGGAATAGGACATGCAGTGCAATTACCTAACATCTTCGCTCTCTATGAGCAAAATATCGGGGTAATAACTCCGATGATTGTGGAAGAACTTAAGGAAGCGGCAAGGCTCTACCCATCGCAATGGATTAATGAGGCTTTCAGAGAAGCAGTCCTAATGAATAAGCGCAGTTGGAAATATATCGCCCGTATTCTCGAGAGGTGGGCTAGCGAGGGCAAGGACAGTGGAAAGTATAGACAAAGTACTAAAAAAGTTGACCCCGACAAATACATCAGGGGCAAGTACGGACACTTGGTCAAAAGATAACCTTGCTTGTCATTCTGCGCGAGTGAGCCGAAGCCCTGAACAAAGTGAAGGGGAAGAATCTCGTGGTGCTCAGGGGGAGCTCCATGAAGGCGAAGAGACCTGCCCTATCTGTAAGGGAGCTGGGTTTGTTCATCCTCTCCTGGATTCAGGGCGGCCTGATTTCAGTCGGGTGGTGCCTTGCCAGTGCAAAAGGGAGGAACTGCAGAGGGAGAAGTTCCAATATCTCCAGAAATATAGCAATCTTGGTTTCCTGTCACGGCTTACCTTTGATAATTTATCTCCAAAAGGGAAGAGAGACGATGCTATTTCACAGGAGCATTTTGCTCGTGGTTACCAAATGGCCAGGGCTTTTGCTGATAATCCCAAAGGTTGGCTGGTTTTCTTCGGTCCTGCTGGTTGTGGCAAAACCCATTTAGCTTGTGCTATTGCTAATCGCCGTCTAAACTTGGGGCAGCCGTCCTTTTATATTGGAGTTGCTGATCTTCTGGACCATCTTCGGTCTGCTTTTAGCCCCACAAGCGATATAACCTATGATGAGTTATTTGAGCAGGTGAAGAATACCCCCTTGCTGGTGCTTGATGACTTGAGTATGGAAGGTACCACACTCTGGGCAAAGGAAAAACTAGAGCAACTTCTTAACCATAGATTTAATGCCAGGTTAGCAACCGTGATTACTACGGATCTGCCATTAGAGAAGTTTGATGAACGCTTAGGTGGTAGGCTAAGGGATAGTGAATTTTGCCAAGTGTGTATAGTGGGACAGAAGTCATCTTTGGCGTGCTTAGATAGCTTACAATTGGAGCTACTGCGAAATATGACCTTTGATAATTTTGACCATAGACGACTAAATCTGCCTCTGGAGCAGCGTCAGAATTTGCAGCAAGCTTTTCATATAGCGGTGGATTTTGCTCCTAATCCAGAAGGCTGGTTAATATTTCACGGTGTCAACGGTTGCGGCAAAACCCATCTGGCAGCAGCTATTGCTAATTATCGCCTGGCGCAAGGCAAGCCAGTTTTCTTTGTGGTCGTTCCTGACCTGCTTGACCATTTACGCTCCACATTCAGCCCACAAAGCAACATATCTTACGATGAGTTTTTTGAAGGGATTAAACAATGCCCATTGCTGATACTCGATGATTTTGGTGAGCAGTCAATTACGCCCTGGGCTCAAGAGAAGCTGTATCAGTTAATTAACTATCGCTATAATGCCAGGTTGCCAACCATGATTACCAGTTGCTTTTCCCTGGACGAGATTGAGCCACGAATCAGTTCACGAATGGCGGATGCAAGGCTGAGCCTGGTATTTAACATCATTGCTCCCGATTATCGTAGTGATGTAAGACCTAGCCAGATGGCTAAGCGTCCTGAGCCACGTATCACTAGGAGGCAGCGTCTCTGAATGTCAGGTTATTGCAATTGGGAAACATGACTGCTAAAATAAGCCAATAGCTAGTGCAGAGAGTTCAGTTATGATAAATTCCCCAGTTTTAGTTCTTAATCAAAGCTATGAGCCTCTCAATTTGTGTCGCGTACGTCGGGCTGTAGTCTTAGTCTTTTGCGGTAAAGCCGAGGTGTTAGAAAACAGCCGAGGAGAGCTTCATTCTGTTACACAGGTTTTCCCCATACCTTCAGTAATCCGCCTCGTTTATATGGTTAAATGCCCTCGTCGTCAAAGAAAGTTGACTAAACTCGAGGTGTTTAATCGTGATCAATATACCTGTCAATATTGTGGTCGACAGATAAAGGAACTCACCTTAGACCATGTTATCCCACGGCGGCGAGGTGGAGAGCATGCTTGGGAGAATGTGGTTAGCGCCTGCAAAGTTTGCAATCGTCACAAAGGGGGGCGTACACCAGCTGAGGCTGGGATGGAATTACTTCGTCAGCCACGCACACCTCGTAATGATGGCTTCTATATTCCTTATCACTATTTCAATAGCCATGATGAGTGGAGAAAATATGTGCCTCAGTAGCGCAATTCTAGTCCTGCCTCGGTTTCTCACTTAGTTGATTAAGAGGCAATTCTTTAACAACGTTATCAATCTTGATTGTCACTGTTTCTTTTAAGGGATTCACGCTGACTACCTTAGCTTTGCCGAATGGCGTGGATACTTGCTGACCTACCGGAGGCATTTTCTCCCTTATAGTTGCATATTGTTTACTTTCATAGCTAAGGCAGCACAGAAGCCGTCCACAGATGCCTGATATCTTAGCAGGATTTAAAGCTAGATTCTGTTGTTTAGCCATTCTAATAGAGACAGGGGTAAAGCCGGTGAGAAAACCCTGGCAACACAAGGGATAACCGCACTTACCTATACCACCCACTAATTTAGCCTCATCCCTTGGTCCTATTTGCCTTAATTCCACATGTGTTTTGAAACTGCGGCTCAATTTTCGCACTAAATTTCGAAAATCAACCCTTTCACGAGCGCTAAAAAATATAGTTAGGTGACTACCATCAAGGTTATAGTGAGCTGATAGGGGCTTCATTCTTAAACCAAGTGGGGTCACCAGTTCTTTGCATTTAGCTAAAACCTCCTTTTCTTTGTTCTGTCGGGCCTTTTCCAAATCTTCTGATTGAGCACGACGTATCACTCTCATTAACGGTTCGGTTAGGTCGGTTGCTTGAACTTGAGCTTTAGAAATGGTGACTTTAGCCAAGTCCAAACCGTGGCTGGTCTCCACCACTACATAGTTGCCAACTTGTAGCGGTATGTCACCAGCGTCACAATAGAACAGATTGCCTCTAGGTTGAAAGCGAACTCCGATTATCTTAGCCATTAGATTTGTTTCGCTGCCTCCTCGCTTCACTCGGAGCTTCGGCTCACTGGTAGCTAACAATTTTTGGCATGTTAAGCATCAGTGATTCGAATGCCAAACGAGCATTAACGTTTCTGGAAATCTCTTCTTCTGTTAAGCATAGGGTAGCGGTGAAGTCTTTAATCTCTTTTAGGCTCATCCTATTTGCTTGTTTCTCTAGGACTACTTCATGGTCTACATTGGTGATGGCCTCCTTGTAGCCACCCTTGATAAGCATCAAGTCATGCCACCAACTGAGCCAGGTCTCCATCACCTCCATCGCAGACCTCCGATCTTGACTGAATTGTATGGCTAACTCCTGAGCATAAGCGAACCTCTGCCCCAAGCTAGCAGTTATTAAGGAGGCTAAGTTATTAATTTTTTCAGACCGCTGACAGAGCAAGTCATCGTCTGCTAGGGCAGATAATGCCCAGCCAAGGCAGCCGTGGCACAAGCGAGCCAGAAGCTTTGCTTTAGCAAGGTCAACATTATAGGAATCGGTAAGTATTTGTTGTATTTGCTCTGAGGGCATGGGCTTCAATTCCAGCCGTTGACAGCGAGAAATAGTTGTGGGCAAGAGGCGCCTTTCCTCAGCAGCTAACAAAAGCCAGACTACTTTAGGTGGTGGCTCTTCCAATATCTTGAGTAAGGAATTAGCCGCCTCAGTGGATAGATATTCAGCCTCATCAATGATAAATACTTTGCACTTACCTTCATATGGTGGCAAATTAGCTAACCTCTGAAGCTGCCGAATGTCATCGATGCCAATCTCCACTTTGGAGTCAAGGCCTAGGGAAGTAACGTCGGCATGCTTACCTTCGAAGATTCGATGACAGGAATGACATTGGCCGCAAGGTGGCTCGGGATGATCACAATTGAGAGCTTGAGCTAAATTAAGGGCCAGGGTTCTTTTGCCCACATGGCGTGGTCCTACCAAAAGGTAGGCATGAGCTATGTTACCTTCTTTAAGGCTATGACCCAACAAAGCCAAAATTTTATCTTGTCCTATTACCTGCCACATCTAATATAAAATTCTAATATCAAAGCTCCAAATTCCAAACAAATACAATTGTAAAATCCTAAATTCTAATATCTAAATCCTAAACAAATTCTAAATTCAAAATTCAAATAACGAAACCCATTTTGTTTTGAACATTTGTTATTAGTGCTTTGATATTGTTTAGCATTTAGGATTTCGTGCTTAGAATTTATCATATTGTGTCTAAGCTCATCAAATCTTGATAACTTTCTCGGCGCCGAATGAGATGTGCTTCGCCTTGATCCACCATGACTATAGCTGGTCTGGGTAGGGCATTGTAATTGCTCCACATGGGGATGGAGTAAGCGCCGCAAACTGGTATGGCAATAATATCACCGGGGGAAACTGAAGCCAAATTGGTGTCTCTTATCAGAATATCTCCTGATTCGCAGAGCTTACCGGCAATTGTGACTGGGCCCTCTTCCGCCCCTAAAGCTTTACTAGCTATGAGGGCTTCATATTTGGCTCCGTAAAGAGCCGGGCGAATATTATCACTTATGCCACCATCAACGCAGACATATTTCCTTGCTCCAGGTATCTCTTTAATTGCTCCTACAGCATATACTGCTATCCCAGCTTGCCCTACAATTGCTCTTCCTGGCTCAATAATGAATCGCGGATGGCCTAATTCTAGAAGTGAGGTAAGGCTGGTTAGCTTGCTGGTTATGGCCTGTGCATAATCAGCTATAGCGGGCACTTTAGAGTCTAAGGTGTATTGAACAGCAAAACCGCCGCCAACGCTAAATTCAGTGAGTTGGAAGCCAAATTCTCCTTTGATTTCATGGGCAAAGCGAAGAACAAGCTCTATAGCCAACTCATAAGGCTTTGTTTCAAATATAGGCGAGCCGAGGTGAAAATGAAAACCCAAAAGATTAAGGTTAGAAGCTGATAGAGCTCGTTTTACCGCCTCTTCAGCTTGCCCTGTAGCCAATGGGAAGCCGAATTTGCTATCTAGCGTTCCTGTAGTAGTATATTCGTGAGTATGGGAGTCAACTCCAGGGGTAAGGCGAAGCAAAATATCCTGACTAATCCCCTTTCCTTTAGCTAGTCCGCTAAGTAGTTCAAGCTCATAGAAGTTATCTACCACAACCCGACCGATGCCCCAATTTAGAGCCAGCTCCAGTTCCTCTGGCGTCTTGTTGTTGCCATGGAAGTAAACTTTATCTAAGGGGAAATTTGCCGAGCGAGTAATGCTGAGCTCTCCACCGGAGACAACGTCGAGTCCTAAATCTTCCTCTTTGAAAATAAGAGCCAATGCCTTATTTAGGAAAGCTTTCGAGGCGTAAATGACCAGGGTATCAGGATAGCGCTTGGTGAACTCAGCCTTAAATTCACGGCACTTGTGGTGAAGGGTGAACTCATCGAAAATATACAGTGGCGTGCCAAATTCCTTAGCTAGCTCAACGACATCACAGCCAGCGATGCAGAGGTGACTTTGATTATTTACCTCAGCTGTTAACGGAAATAGAGCAAGCTTTGATACCTTGTTTGTGTTCAATTGCGAATATGGTAGCCTGTAATCCTAGGCGAGTCAAGAAAAGCAGTCTCGAACAGTATCTCGGGGTTAACATTTGGAGAATTCACCACTTTTCTCGATTTTATCTTGAAACTCTTCTCGGGTAGGTGCGGTAGACGTGGCAAGCGGTAAAGCTCGGGCCTATTTTAAATCTGAAAGTACACGGGGATGGTGTACCCACCGGCGGTACGCACATCCTGTCTTTGGTATAATAGGGGCAGCCGACACCATCTTTACTTCCGAGTATGAGCCCTCGCTTTCTCCAGCATGTTCTGGCACAGAAGCCCACGACTTGTCCCTTTTCCTCCCCACAGCCGCGCATTTCGGTAATCGGGCGTGTCTTTCCGCATAGTAGGCATTTTGCCATTTCCACTGGGCCGATATGGGTGGGATGTTTCTTGATAAACGCTCGGATATGATCAATTGCAGCCACACAGCCTGCGAAATCTCCGCGGTCGAGCTTCTTCTTTAGTAGTGGAACAGCTTTTGGGTCACCTATCTCCACCAGCAATTCGGCCAAGTCATCACTGCCCACTCCGTCTGTGGCAAGTTCCTCAAGAATAGCATCAACGGCCTCAGCACTAGCTTTCAAAAGGATTTCTTTGGCAAGACGTTCCTTTGCCCACTTCTGGAATGCTTCGCTGTAATCCTGACTGTTATATATCGCAGCCAACGCACGATAATCTTTCTTCTCTCTTAACTTTTGAGCCCAGGACTCAGGGGACTCACTTAATTTCACGCGGATTTTTGCCTTCTTTTTGTATTTGATTTCAACCACGGCCTGCTCAAACACTTGAACTTCATAGCAATTAGGCTTTTTCCCGATGCCGAGTAGCCCCCTCTTACCTGGTTTCTTCAATGTAATGCTTTCGATTCTTGCAGTTTTGGCGATGTCTCGTTTTACCTGCTCGCTGGCGTTTTTTTCATCAAATGCCTCTACTGTAACGACTTTCCGTACAGGGGTGATTTGCTTCTTCCTCTCTATAACCTCTGCGTCAGATGGCAGGTCGCTTTGTGCTCTTTCGAACGCACCTTCGATTGTGTCTGCAATACCTTTTACACCTCTCGTCTTTCCATCCGAAAGGATTTTTTCCGAAATAATGTCAAGCCCTTCGGGTACCCGAGATTTGGCTTTCTTTCTGGCTTCGTTTAAGGAAGTGGCTTCGACTGTAATCGTTTGTTTAGCCATAATTCTACCTCCTATCTTTCAGCCATTTTAATTTCCATCAATGTGAAATGGCGCCCAACGTTTCCGGGCTTTGCGAAGTGCGGAGCATCTGAGCGAATGGAGTGAGCCGCAAAGCCCGCGTTAGGCAACACCGGTAATCTATCAATTGACTCGCTACGGACCCTTGGGATGGCAGGGCCACCACCAAAGCGCCCTGATTTTTGAAGCACCTGATACTTTCCTTGCACAGTTGGCGCAGAGAAGCCTCTTTGGCTTTGTGATGATGGTGAAAGCCGCAGTATCTCGCTTGATCTGTTCGATGAACGGATCTACTGGGCGTGGGGGCACCTTGTAGATGTATCCCCCCATCTTGGTATCTCTTGATTACACTCATCGCACCAAGCTACAACTTTCTTCCTCACTATTGTCACCTCCTTTTAAATAATGAATACTTATAGACGGTTCTCGATGGGTCATGCACTGATGTTGCCTAACGTTTTCGGTCTATGGGAAGTTGCGGGGCGAAGCCGAGTAATTGGGCTGAGAGCGTCAGCCCGAACTGCATACACCAAACTGTTAGGTGAAGTCGCTCCAGGGGATTTAATAAACCCATGAGCCTACCTCGTGTTCCTCACCGCACGAACATAGTAATCATATGTTCTGAAGTAGGTAACATCTGAGCCGTAGTTGGTGGATCCGGGATCAAAGTCCACTGTATAAGCTATCTTGTCCGGATTCTGAGCCCAATATAACTCCTCACGGCTTGTCTTTGCCCAATATCTCTCAGCTTTAACATTTAGAAAAACCTGCTTGAGAGCGTTATATCCAAGCTCAGCCAACTCCATTAACTCTTCTTTCCGTGGAAGGCGCCAATCGTCATATCCTGCCAAACGAAGTTCCTTGGTATAGCGCTGAGCGTCCTTGTAGTTTCGCTCAATTCCGTCATCTTCTTTTTGCCACTGGAGGCCTGTTAATGTATCGGTCACGGTTCCGTCGCCATTGTCAATGAACCTCGATTCAGCCCGTGTGCGATTCTCCCTTTTGCTTTTTGCGGATCGAGGTTGTCTTTGTTCCTTAGGCCTCTTCCTGAAAAGTTTCTCCCACATGCTCATCATGCCTCTCCTTTAAATGTATTCTCAATTAAAGGTGATTTTGCCTAACTGGTTTATACACTGTTGGTCTCTCATCATATTCAGCTTTTCTTCGACTTGATCTCCTCTAAAGCATTTTTCGCGAATACCCTAACAATTTTGCTTTTATCATCTAAAGCCTTTGTGAGGAATTCTAATGCCCTTTCATCTCCTATCTGGACAAGCGCCTCTGCTGCAAACCATCGAACGTCTTCTTCTTCATCCTTCAGAGTCTGAATGAGGGGTTCAACCGCTGGCTCTCCTATCACAACGAGAGCCGCTGCTGCATTATATCGAACACCGCTATATTCATCCTTCAGACCCTTTATCAGACTCTCAAAATCCTTCTTTCTTTCCACTTTTGACTTGAATAAATCAAATATGCCTATATCGATACCTCACTACTTAACGGCATTTTTATGGGTTTTACTATTGCATTTATGCAAGCCATGATATGTAGCATAGATACTTGTCCGATTTGCTGTCTCTCAGAATGACGTATCTTGTCCGAAGTCCACTTTGACCATGAATTTCGACTATGGCATGATCAGGACCAAATATTACTTCTTCCTTACCTCCTTCATAGTGTCTACTCTCAAAAATTCTTAAAATGAATTCCGCTACCTCGTCTAATTCATAGTACGATGCTCCCATACTGGTAGAGCCCTCAGGTGCCATAGGACCGAAGTCGTTTCCAAAAGTTATGACCCAATCTGAGACTTGAACTGGTGAAATTTTCTTAAGTCCCTCAATAATACTTGTTCGATCTACCTTGGCCTTCACTTCATCCTCGTTGCTCGCGTCGGGTTTCTTTGCCGATACATCTCTTTCTTCGGCAGTAGGTAAAGGTTGCTCCCCAAGTTTTTCAAGCAACATCTGGGCATGTTCAAGACAAGCTGTTCTATATGTTCCACCCGTTCTCTCTGCCTTGCATACTTGACTTATGTCCTTCAAAGTCTTAATCATCTCTGAGTTATCGTAGTCAACTCCAGCATTCTTGTCTTTGCAGATGTTTCCAAGCGCAACAACAGCCCACTCTCTTGTATCCCAATTCTCTGCTTTCTGAAAGACTTCAGAAAGGCCCTTAACATCACTCGCCTTTATCATCTCTGCTAACACATATTCATTTATTCTTCGCATTTTTCAGCCTCCTTTCTTCTTGCCCGCAATGGAGTATAACATTCTGGGGATATGGGAAGTTGCCGAAGGCAATTTGGGTGAGCGATAGTGAACCGCATATCCTCCTGTTATCTGCCATTGCGGAATTTTTCCACTTTCATCACTTCTACCATAATATTCCCATTTTCACATCTCCTAAAATTTGATCAGCCCGTGTTTGGCTGGAGATTCATGGTAATCTTAACCCCATAATCTTCCAGGTTCCCTCTCCCTCCATATCATAATAGACGATGGTATCACCATCGAAGTCTTGCAGCCCCATACCAAATATTGCGTCGTAACGGGCAATGGGGAACTCTGTTCGCGTGGAAAGGTTGTAACCGTAGAACCAATAGTCAAGTTTCTCCTGCCGCCAGCTATGGCGCTCGTCTTCCCAGACGACTATATTACTGCTCACCAGCGGCCCCACTTGCTCATGCAATTCGGTACAAATGGGAAATTCTATCCCCGTGGAGAGGTCATAGCCATAGACGTCGCTGTTGCCATTACGCTCATCCTGCCAGACAACGATATTGCCACAGATGTCAGCCCACCCCTGGTAAGCTTCGTTGGTGCAGATAGCGAATTCTGTTTGCGTGGAAAGGTCATAGGCATAAATATCGCCATTGCCATTACGGTCATCCGTCCAGACAACAATGTTGCCGCTAACTTTGGGGCATGCTTGGTGAGAGGGATTAACGCAGATAGGGAGTTTCGTCTTGGTGGCAAGGTTGTAGCCACGGATATCATAGCCATATTTCTCCCAGTAACCTTTCAGGTCATCCTCCCAGATGGTGACGTTTCCATCAATATTGGGTCCGCGCCACGGACCTGTTGGCTGCCTGATGTTAGTGATGAGGAATTCTGTCTCGGTGGATAAGTCATAGCCATAAATATCATAGACGTAGCCCCCCTTGCGGTGGTCAACCCAGATGATGATATCACCGCTGATGGCTGCATCCTCCTGTTCCTCCTCATCAATACATATCAGGAAATCACTCTTTGCAGACAAATCAAAGCCATAAATGTCATAGTTGCCATTACGATTGCCGTGCCAGACAACTATGTTCTCGCTGATTCGTGGGTCATAATGCTGGCTGGGCTTGGTGCAAATAGAGAAGGTCTCTGCCGCAGTCATCTCTGGTGGGGGAATGGGTGGAGGCCCTTCTTAGGCACAACTGCATCCTATGAGCAGAAGAACTGCATTGACCAGCACCGTTAGAGCCAGGATCTTTCTAAATTGGCTGGCCTTATCTGGTTTCTCCACTAATCACCTCCCTATTTGGATGAGGCTGTTTAATTTTGATTTTTCGTTCATTTTTGGACATTTTCGAAGCCTTTCACCCCCAGATTTTTGTAGTTGCCTGATTTATCAGGCACGGTCGCCCAATAAATTGGGCAACTACATTTTTAAGCGGCCTCTGGAAAATAGTGCCTCTAACCCAACCCTGGAAATTCATCCTCACCCACAGGTTCAGTTCCTGCAGTTCCGCCGATAACTGGATGCAAAGTAACCTCATAGTCGTAATGCACAAAGTCAAATTCCTCCTCAAATCGCTTATATGTTGTCTTTGCTGTGAACTTTTCCGAACAGCTGTCCCAATCCTCTCCAAGAGCAAAGTAGAGGATATAAACGCCGTCTTTTATTCCTTTAATCGAATAGGAGTCCTTTGCTCGAATATATACAGCCAACAAAGGAATTTTAGGTTCTCCGTGGCCAGATAAAATTATGAGCGCCTCTAAGTCTAATCCATTTTCGACCGTCAACTTCCCCTTGCCCCCGCGTAACTCCTTCACTACAAAAGTCCCGGTATCCAGTCGCTCAATTTGTACTACTTTAAGGACATCTTCTAAACCACCTACCTTTATGCTATAGTTGCCACATGAATCTCTGGATATTATAAAGGGCACTGACTCTATAGCTCCCCCTGCCAATGTGATATCCTTTGTCTGCTCGGCTACCCCATCCACTACCAGTGAGGCGATATAAGTTCCTTGGGCCTCTCCCGTGTTCTTAACGCTTATTGTAACTGTTGCCTTTTGTCCTACTTTTACTATGTCAGGAACGATGGCAAGATGGCTAACTTTGAACTCGGCGGGCTTTAATAGCTTTAATACTTTAAATGTGTCTGCTAACTGTCCGAGCTCAATCTTGTGAATGCCAGGGACGTTCTTAGCAACCCTGAATGACATAATTTCTCCCTCTCCAGGAGCTAAAGTGACGCTCTTGGCCTCTGTTTCTACTCCGTCAACGATTAATACTGCATGGTAGACTCCCTCAGCTCCACCAGTATTTTCCACACTTGCCGTAACCGTAACGCCTTCCCCAGGTATAACTTCCTTCGGTGCTACCGTGAAGGAAGTGATTGCAAATTCCGCTGGCGAAGGGATGATAACAGAGCCTATTATAAGCAGGGCAAGGCCAGCTGCAGCTACTATTCCCCAAAGCTTTACGGGCCTTTTCCTGACAGCGTTGACAATTAACACAATCACCCCAACCGCAAGCGCAAGAAATCCGATAATTATTAATGCAGTGGACATGTCAATCATAGCCTCCTTTGTTGTTTAGCCCCTTAATAATATGATGGCTTCGGCCAGCGGACGACTTTATCCTAGCCAAACCAGCAGGATTGAGCTTAGAACCTTCATTTAAATTCACCTCTTGACCGAACTACCAATATGATAGCTGGTATGCCTAATGGGAAAATGACAAGTGAGCAGATAGCTCCGGCAAGGGCCAACTTCCACACCTCTCGCTTAATGGCATAGACTCCGCTGACTACAGCTATAATTCCTACTAAGGCAACAAGCCATCCAAAGGGGTTTCCTTCCGATAGACTGAGGCTAAATCCCATTATGAGCTCTATCACTCCGGCTAGGATACTCAAAATGCCAGCGACTTTAGGTCGTTTTGTAATGAGACTCTCAGGTACTTCGGTTGGGATAGCAGATTGCACCGTAATGATGCTCTTAGGCACTCTTGCTGTGATAGTAGGCGGCTCCGTTTTGATAGAGCCTTTCGCAAATATCCATGGGGGCATGTAGTACTTGACCCTGCTAGTTTTCCCTTCCTCTACAATGACATCGGTCGAGTTAGCCCCACATTCAGCCATGAATAGATAGTGAAAGAAAATTTTGATGGTGTGTCTTCCTGGTTCCAATTCGAAGAAATGAGTACCCCATCTCTTGCGATAGGCTCTGCCATCAACCACGATGGTGGGTGTACAAAAGAACAAGATGAAGCCTAATGGAAGGAATCCCGTTTTGACCGCTACTCCTGTTTTTAATTGTCTCTGTATTTCCTCACCTTCTTCCTTTGTTTTAGGAATTTGAGCCGATACTACCTCAGTAGCAGCATCTTTTGTTTCTGGGGTTTTAACCGCCGCCCTTTCCGTCCTTTCTGAATCGCCCGGCTCTCTTCCAAGTCTCGCACCGCACCTGCTACAAAATACATCACTCTCACTGACTCGTTCTCCACATTTTGGACAATATGGCATTTGCTCACCTCCTCTATTTGGAGACTTGGGCACTAAATACAACAAGAAAGGGCACAGGAACCTAAAAATTGGCTCTAGTGTCCCTCACTCTATTCATTCTCCCTGCCCCAAATTGTACTGTTTTTAAAAATGGTTAATTTTAAGGGGGTTCGTACTTAATTCCAGTCTATAGCAATGTAGATAGTGTGTCAATGCCTTGTAGGCTCGACCTTATCTTGATGCTTGCTCTGTTATACTCTGAAAGCACATTTACATCCACTTGCCTTATCCGTCAACGGTCTTATTCCTTCATGGTAAGTTCCCATTTGCACCAGAACTTGTCAGGGTGAGGATCAGGAGGGCAGGCAAGGCATTTCACTGCTGCCCTGGGTTCAACTACCCTGGCAATATTGGTTGTTTGGTTACTTTGTTTGTATTCAAATTTTAGATATAGTAGCTTGTAATTCGGAGTAATTCAAGAGAAAAACAGCTTATTTGGCGATTCACCTGTCATTCTGAACCGAAGCCCTGAGCAAAGCGAAGGGTTAGCGAAGAATCTAGAGACCCTTCGCTAACACTCAGGGTGACCATTAAACAATCTCAAAAACAGCTACACGTGTTACAAAGGGCCCAAGCTGCATTTTGTCAAACAGGAGCTTGGCACTATGCTGCTATTCGCGTTCAGCTAGAAACTGCTGCAGCGGGCCTTTGAAGTCGTTCTCCCTGGTACACAGATCTTATGCCAGCTAGAAGCTGGGAACTAGCAGCCCTCTTGGGGATAAATCCATAGGCTCCTACCTGCTCGGCCATAAGGATATTCTCTTCGTCATCATACTGTGTTAGCATCAAAACCTTAGTCTGAGGGAGTTCCTTGCATATCCGCTTAGTAGCCTCCAGCCCATTCATTACAGGCATGATTATGTCCATTACTACTACGTCAGGCAAAAGCTGGAGAGTCTTCCCCACTGCGTCTTTTCCATCCATGGCCTCACCTACTACCGCAATGTCTTTTTGCAGCGTGAGCACAGCACGAATGCCATCCCGGATTACAGTGTGGTCATCTACTATGAGCACTTTTATCCGCTTGATCGCCCTCTCCAGCAGCGCTTGGATTAGAGGCACAAGTGACGCTGGCTCAATTGGCTTGGTTAGATAGTCCTCAGCCTCCATTTGCACTCCCTCATCCATGCTCCACCCACTAACAAGACGTTTTTCAAGTGGAGCATCAATGATCACAATGGGCAAGTCCTTAGTTCGGGGATTTTGTTTCAGCCATTTGTGTAGCGAGAATGCCTCTCCACGGGGAGTCATCGTGCCCAGAATAATAACATCGGGCTCTCTCATCCTAATTCTTTCTTGCGCCTCTGTTTTGTTGCTGGCAGTAGTCACCTCATAGGATTTGGCTTCCAGAGTCCTCTGCAAAGCTAATAGAAATTCAGGCTCATCATCTACGATTAAGATTTTTTTGTTGTTTCCCATTTTGTTTCTCCTCCTTACTCTCCTTTATTAGATTTTATTAGCTCGCTCGCCCCGCGGGCTATCTTTAGTAAAACCTAAGCGGGCACACCGACCCCTACTGCCTCTAAGATATCAGGCACGATGCTTTCCCTCCCTACTGCCATAACATGAACCCCATGGCACAGGTTTTCCTCCTTTATCGTCTTTATCAACTGCACAGCAATTTCAATGCCCTTCTGAAGTCCCTTGCCTTTCTCCACACTGGCTAGTTCGTCAATTATGGCATTGGGGACCATTATCCCAGGAACATTATCGTTCATATACCGAGCCATTCTTGCTGAAGCCAGGACTATAATGCCTGCCAGAATTTTGACGTTAAACTGGCGGGCATACTGCATGAACCTATGGAGAGTATCTAAGTCATATATACCCTGGGTCTGGAAGAACTGCGCTCCAGCAGCCACTTTTTTGTCAAATTTGATAAGTTGTGGCTCAATGAAATCTGCTGCAGGATGAACCGAAGCACCAAGGCAAAATTCTGGAGCTCCCTTGAGATCATGCCCACCCAGATCCTTTCCTGATTCCATTGTCCTGACCATTCTTATTAATTGCACGGAATCCAAGTCAAACACTGGTTTTGCTTCCTTGTGGTCTCCGACATCGATAGAATCTCCAGTGAGGCAGAGCACATTCCTGATGCCCCGAGAATATGCCAGAAGCAGGTCTGCTTGAAGCGCCAAGCGATTGCGGTCACGGGTAGTCATCTGGAGAATAGGCTCTCCACCGTGTTCCTTGATTAATAGACAACCACCCAGAGAGGGGAACCTCATCACAGAACTTTGATGGTCGGTGACATTAATAGCATCAACCTTGTCCTTAAGTAGCTCTATATGGTGAACTATCTCTGAGGTATCTACTCCTTTGGGAGGTCCGATCTCCGTGGTGACCAAAAACTTGCTGGAATTGAGTTTCTCCTCAAACAGTGATTTAGCCATCATTCCCTCCTAGATTGACAGCAGCCTTGCTCACGATTCTTCTTGGTCTGGGGATGGTGCGAAAATTTCTGGGAGGATAATATCGGCGCATCTTCTCCAGTTGGCCTAGATGCTCCAGGCGCTCATAAATCAGGATCCAGGCACAGTCCATGTCGTTGTTCACCTCGCATTTTCCGTTTTTGCTACCGGCGCAGGGACCATTAAGTATGCCCTTGACGCACCTAGTGATGGGACAAATACCGGCGGTCTCGGCTAATCTGCAATCACCGCAGGCAGCGCATCGCTCATCCCAAACACCCCACTCCTTGGCTGCACCCATGAAAGTGGTGTTGACGCCGGGCAAAACAGGTGTATCTGGGAAGTGCTCGGCTATTGTTTGTACTCCTACGCCGCAGCCAAGCGAAAGGATGGCATCCACTTCCTTGACTCTGTCCACAAGCACGTCCAAGAATTCAAAATCACACTGCCGTTTCACTGTGTATTCCAGGAAACTCTGAGTTCCATCACCATCTCTAGCCTGGGCCACACACAATGCACTATGGAGCAGAGAGACCTCTCTCTCGCCACCAGCTCCACACACCGTCATACAGGTGCCACAACCAAGGATCAGTATTTTCTCGTAAGGGGCAATCATGCGCCTTATCTCATCCAATGGCTTTTGCTCTGCAACTATCAAGTTTTCACCTCCTGTTTTATTGCTGAAGCCAGGTAGAACTCTCCTATTTGTTCGGTGAACTCATCTAAGGCGTTGGCTGGATCCTCATCGCTAGGATACAGGTTAAAAGCCTGCAGGCGCTGTGGTTCAAGGCCAATTTGCTGAAGTATCTTTCGGGCTTTTTCCACCCGCTGTAGAGCCCAGAAGGCAGTATCCTCTCTGGCGCACTGCTCTTGCCCGCATCCGGCGATGAAAACGCCTTCAGCACCCATCTGAAAGGCGCGCAAAATATGCTCAGTTTCTATCTTGGCTACACACAGGACAGGCGCTATCCAAATGCCCGCTTTAGCTTTCCTCCATAAACTTGCCAGAGCACCAGTGCCATAAAGGCCGTATTGGCAGCAGAAGCCGAAAATCAAGGGCTTGAACTTCGACTGTGATGCAGACTTAAGGATATGATTTAGCTCCTCATCTATATGTCGTCGATCCTGTGGCTTGCGCAAAACTATAGCCTTGGCGGGACATTCTGCAACGCATATACCGCAGGCTTGGCACTGGTCAGCAGGTATTTGGACTGTGCCGCTGTCATCCAAGTAGGGCACATGATAAGGACAAAGCCGTAAACAGGTGAGACAGGTAGCACATTTATCTTGAAACAAGATTTCAGCACCCGTGCCACAGCGTAAGCATCTTCTGGCTTCATTGATAGCGCTTTCCCAGTCGTAAACAAGTTCCACAGGCTCGAACTCTTTTGCCCTTTCTTTTGGGGGAAGGATCAATGGCTCAAAGCGGTTGAGCCTCCTTATCAGCTCTATGGTTTTGGGAAGAAGGTCACCCGTTAAGGCTTCTCTCTCATCTTTGCCAACTAGCGGATATCTGTGCTGAAGATATTCGTCAATGCGAAAAGCCGCTTGCCTGCCAGTGGCTAATGCCTGGACTACAGTTGCCGGTCCAGTGACAGCATCACCTCCAGCGAAGACCCCTTCACGATTGGTGGTAAGGGTGATGGGATCGACTCGAATAGTACTGCCTCTGCCTATGCGGAGATGGAAATCGTCAGGTATCTGTGGTGACTGGCCAATAGCGGTGATTAGGGTGTCGAAATCCATCTGGAATTCGCTCCCTTTAATAGGCGCTGGCCGGCGCCTGCCGCTGGCATCACGCTCGCCAAGCTCCATGCGTGTGCAAGTTAGTCCTAACTGTCCGTCCCCTCTTTCTATCTTTGTTGGTGTTACCAAGGATAGAATTTCTATTCCTTCCTCTATTGCTTGCTCTACTTCCGAGGGATCCGCTGGCATTTCCCCTCGACTGCGGCGGTAGAGGATTTTTACCTCCCTTGCGCCCAATCGAAGTGCCGTGCGGGCGGCATCAATTGCTGCATTACCGCCTCCCACTACGGCAACCCTTTCACCAATAGATGGTTTAAGTCCTAGGTTCACCTCGCGGAGGAAAGTTGCCCCATCCACTACTCCTGGGCTCTCCTCCCCTTCTATTCCCAGCCTAAGGCCTTGATGAGCACCCACGGTTACAAAGACGGCTTTATAACTCATCTTGAACAGCAGGTCTAAGGAAATCACTGGAGTACTTGTCCTAATTTCAACCTCCATTTGAATCAACCTTTGAACCTCGATATCGAGTATCTCCCGGGGAAGGCGATATTTGGGGATACCTACTCGCAGCATGCCTCCCAATTCAGAGCAGGCCTCAAAAATAGTTACCGGATAGCCTAACTTCCTTAGGTAGTAGGCAGCAGACAACCCTGCCGGGCCTGACCCCACTATGGCTATCCTCTCCTCGTGCGTCGTCTCAGCTTCAAGCTGGATCATTCTATCGCCGCCGAATTCTACTGCGAACCTCTTCAGTGCCCTGATGGCAATGGGTTTGTCTACCTGACCGCGTCGGCAAACTTCTTCACAAGGGTGGGTGCATACATAGGCACAAATAGAGGGGAAGGGATTACCATCTCTTATAACCTGTAATGCTTCCATTACCCGCCCTTGGGCAATCAAATCAACGTATTCTCTAATCTCCATATGCAAAGGACAAGCAGCCTGGCAAGGTGGCGTAAGGGTATGGTCAAAAGAGGCTTTTTTAACAGCACTGCTGTCGTAATTTCTAAAAACGTCAATGCCCGCTGGGTACATTAGCTTCCTCCTTAATGAACC
>JABUBO010000042.1_pt1 | contig 32153 bp, 34 predicted proteins | sample 7240361 | NCBI WGS metagenome assembly JABUBO01 (sample SAMN07256346, study PRJNA390944) | subsurface metagenome | isolation source: Methane hydrate marine sediment | place: Pacific Ocean: Eastern North Pacific, ODP site
TTCGGAGGGGGGGCGCCTGTGGGCGTCGGTGTAGATGCGCAGGAACTGGATGATCCGCTCGAGGGCGCTTATCACGTTCTTTCGGGTCGTCTTTGATTTTATGTTGGCCGCCGTCCCCTTTTCATCCCGAAGTTGTTGGACGACTTTAGTGAGCTCGAAATCTGGAGTAATGTAGACCGAGATGAGCTCAGTCCCTCGGCCGCGCTTGCCAGCCAGATCTTCGAGCATCCGCTTGAATTGATAACGCGCCTTGGTATCGATGGGCATTCACATCGCCGTCATAAATTTCGACCGCGAGTGTTAATAACATGCTGCCGACTTTATTTTGGCGAATGGATGCGGGTGACTCTATGCTTTGGCGGCTCGATTTTGGCGCCCGAGGAGCTGGATGTGGATTGCATTCGGGCGATAGTTCAGATGCTGCGTGCGCTCAAGTCGCAGAAGCATGAAATCCTCGTCGTCACGGGTGGGGGGAAACCCTCGCGCAAGTACATCGAAGCGGCACGAAAATTGAAAGCCTCAAGCACCAACTGCGACATCGTGGGCATAGATGTCACGCGCCTGAACGCCCGCCTGCTAATTACCGCCCTCGGCGATCTCGCGGAGCGGGAACCCCTCACCACATTTGAAGCGGCGATCAGGGTGATGCTCAAGGGCAAGGTGCCCGTGATGGGCGGCGTAGTGCCAGGGCAAACCACCGATGCGGTCGCCGCGATGTTGGCAAGCTCGAGCAAGTCCGAACTTTTGGTTTTCTTCATGGATGTGGGTGGGGTCTACATGACCGATCCTAAGCTCGACCCAAGAGCGAAGAAGCTCGAGTTGATGACCGTGCAGGAGCTCATGAGGTTGGTGGCGGCCAAAAAAATGAAACCGGGGATTAGCATTGTCATCGACCCCGTGGGCGCGAAGCTCATCCAGCGGACAGGCATCCGAACGCTTGTGCTGGGGAGGCGCGAGATCAAGCGCTTACCGGAGATTTTAAGGGGAGCGAAGCATAGTGGCACCACGATTGTGCCAGGATGATAAGATGCCCGAGGACCATCGGCACTGCGTTGTTTGCGGAAAGGCGATAGAGCAAGATAAATATTTTTGTTCACCCTCGTGCGAGGACATTTTCAAAAAACAACGGAAACGCATGGCGCGCAGTAGGTTAATCATGATGCTAATCTTCGTCGCGCTCTTCGTGCTGATTTTGTTCTCCGCCTAACCAAACCGCTTCGTGGGCCGGTTATCAGCAGGGTTAGCGCAGGCTTTTGGATGTCGATGACCTCAACCTTACGCCCGGCGCTCGCGGTTTCCTTTATCACCCTCACATCTTCGGGTGCGAGTTCGAATCGCTTTCCACCCGCGCGGAGCTTGAGTTTCCCTTTTGCCAGTTGCTTAGCAAGATCCTCCGGCTTCGCCTCGCGCAAGGCTTGTACTATTAGCCTCACGTCTGCGCGTAGGCGTGGGCCTAGCTTTGCCATTTCGGGTTCGACTGCAAGCACGCGTTCAGCCAGCTTCGGCTTTCCCACTTTGATGTTGAGCTTGCCCACGCGCATGGTACCGGCGATGTCGTCCCCCACTTCTTTGAGCTGCTTCGCCGTCTCCCTACTGGAAGTGTAAATCACGACCGATGGGAGCTCCCTACTCAGCGCCATCTTGCGCTCGGACTTGAACTGCCGGAGGGCACCCACGATCAAGTTCGCGAGTTCGCCGGCTCGCTCGGCTGATTCATCGATAAGCTTCTTGTTTACTTCGGGCCAGCTTGACATGTGAACGCTTGGGTACGGGTGATCCTTGTCAAAGTAGGTCTGATAAATCTCCTCGGAGAAGTGCGGCGTGAAGGGAGCGAGCAGTTTGGCGGCGGTCAGCATAACGTGGTAAAGCGCGTAACGTGCGGCGTCGGCAGTGAGATCGTCACCGTAGAGGCGATGTTTGACTTCCTCGATGTACATGTCGCAGAGCTCATGCCACACGAAGGTCTGGATCGCGCCCATCGCGTGGTTGAATTGGAAGTCCTCGAGCCAGCCCGTGGTCTGCCCGATCAGGCGGTTGAGGCGGCTCAGGATCCAACGATCGATGGGCCTGAACTTGAGCTTCTTCGGGTCGAGCTTGGCAATTTTCGCGTTCAAGTGGGGTCCGGCGAAACGCGCGGCGTTCCAGAACTTGCGCATAAACCGGTAGCCGAAGTCTACGTCCTTCCAGTTGAAGGGGATGTCAGAACCTGTGGAGGCGCCTATCACTGCCCACTGACGGAGGGCATCTGTACCGTACTTGCCTCGCGCCATGGTCGTGTCGACGTAGTTGTCGAGCGACTTCGACATCTTTCGCCCGTCCTCGCCAAACACCATTCCGTTGATGAGCACCGTGCGATAGGGCGCCTCGCCCAGCAGCGCTAGGTGCCGGACGAGCAGGTAGTAATCCCATGTGCGGATGATGTCGGTCCCATTGGGCTGGAGGTCCGCCGGGAAGAGGCGTCGATCGAGCTCGGGCCAGCCGGCATGGACGGCGATCGTTATCGAGCTATCCATCCAAGTGTCGAGCACATCTTGCTCGGGTTCGAAGCTTTCGCTGTTGCACTTCGGGCATCGCTCGACCGGTGGTTTATCCTTCGCGGGGGTCACGGGCAGCTGTCTCTCCTCGGCTACGATTGGCTCCCTGCAGCTCGTGCAGTACCATGCCGGAATCGGAGTTGCGAAGATCCGCTGCCTCGAGATCACCCAGTCCCAGTCCATCGATTCAGCCCAGTCGATCAACCTCTGCCGCATGTGCTCGGGAACCCAACGAACTTGCTTGGCGCCTTCGATTACCTTGTCTTTCAAATCTAGCACGCGCATGAACCACTGAGGCTTCGTCAGAATCTCGACCGGTGTCTTGCACCGCCAGCACGCTCCGACGCTTTGAGCCAGCTTCTCCTGCTTCACGAGCAGTCCTGCCTTGCGGAGGTCATCGACGATCGCACGCTTGCACTCCTCGAGCGTCAGCCCAGCATATTTGCCAGCCGCCTCGCTCATGTTCCCTTTTTCATCGATGAGCTTGACCACGGGTAGCTTGTGGCGCTTCACCCAGCGCACATCGGTTTTATCGCCGAAGGTGCAGACCATCACTACTCCCGTGCCGAACTCGGGGTCGACCTCGTGATCCTCGATGAGCTCGACGACTTGGCCGAATGGAGGCACCTCGACCTTTTTTCCAACTTGCTTCTCATAGCGCTCGTCCCCGGGGTAAACCGCCACGACCACGCACGCGGGGAGATACTCGGGTCGGGTGGTGGCGATGGTGAGGTACTCGTCCTCGCCGTGGCGCTTGAACTTGATGTGGCTGAGCGTCGCCTCCCGATCTGCATACTCCACTTCGGCATCCGCTATTGCTGTCTCACATCGAGGGCACCAGTTGACAGGGTGCTCGCCCCGATAGATCAAACCACGCTTGTAGAGCTGCACGAAGGAGAGCTGGGTTCGCCTGTAGTAGTCCGGGTCCATCGTCCGGTACTCGGTAGACCAATCGATTGAAAAGCCAAGCGAGTTCATCTCCTCCCGCATGTGGGTGATGTTCTTCTCGGTCAGCTTGATGCAGAGCTCGCGGAATTTTTCGGGCGGGAGATCGCCCTTGCGAATTCCATAGCGCTTTTCGACTTGAACCTCAGTCGGCAACCCGTGACAGTCCCAGCCCTGCGGGAAAAACACGTTGAAGCCGCGCATTCGCTTGTAGCGGGCGACGATGTCGAAGTAGGTCCAGTTTAGGGCGGTACCCATGTGGAATTCGCCCGATGGGTATGGGGGAGGGGTATCAATTACATAGGTAGGTTTCGTCTTGTCCTCGCGGTCGAAGCCATAGATGCCTAACTCCTCCCATCGCTTCTGCCACCTAGGTTCGACCTTAATCGGGTCGTAGTCCTTCGACACTTCCACTTTGATACTCCCCTTTGGCTTTTCTCGATAGCCTCATCAAAATCTAATTCGAACGATATAAAGCAATTCGGCTATTCTGCCCTAACGGTGGGCTCCGGGGGTAATCGCACAAAAGTTTCCGAACTAGGCTGCTTAGTGGGGCGCTTGAATTTCATTTCTTTGTCAAGGTTAACACGCAGCCCGGCGTGGCCCAGCACCGTTTTTATGCCGGTTGCAGCCTCAATCCGAGTCGCCTCCTTCTCGGGTGGATGTTTTAAGAAAAGCATACCCATGTGGACCATCACCGCGAGTTCTGGCTTTACTTGCTTCAGGAGCGCGATTAAGTCGTCAGAGCAGAGGTGCCACGGGATTCGCATCGCCAGCGGGCGCGTGACATTTGCTATTAGGACTCGACTATCTTTGAAGTGCTTCGCGAGTTCATCAAAGTACTGCGTATCGTTGGTGTAGCTTACGATGCCTTGTTGCGAGTGAATCTTCAGCCCAAACGCCGTGGGGTCGCCATGTTGGGTCGGTGTCGCCTCGAGCTTTAGGTCACCGAGCTCATAACTTTCGCCAGCTCGAAAGCAGACGACTTTCTCCGGCTTCCCCTGGTGAAAGCGCGAGATCGCTGGGCCAAGTCTCCCAGCACCTTTGAGCACACTCTCGCTTCCTATGAGCACGCCTCGCTTACGGGTCATGTGCTGAGTCATGGCCTCAATCAGCACTTCGACGTCGCTGTAATGATCGGGATGGCAGTGAGTAGTCACGACGCAGTCAAGGGCGAGCGGATCTAGGTCGTGCTGGTGGGAAAGCAAGAGAGCTCCGGGCCCGGGATCGACGTGTATTTTGGCCCCCGCGTGCAAGCGGAAGCCCCCGGTTTTGAAGTGCTGGTCGACGGTCTGGTAGCGTCCCCCACCGCACCCTAAAAATACGAGTTCGACCATAGGATCGCCAATTTCCATTTGCGGCAGGAAAAATAAACTTGTCTAAACAAACTGTAGGTCAACTTTTTAGCGTACTCCCGGTAGTGACTGATTGAGTTTTTTGAGCTCATTTTCTGCTTTGGTGATCAGTCCCCTGAGCACCTCATTCGACTTTCGATCTTTAGCGACCTTCAGCGAACTTCGAGCAAATTTCAACACATCCTCGAGGTGCCGCTCAGGTTTGAAGTTCCGATCCCCCCAATCGAATATCGCGCAGATGTTGCCGGGGAGGAAACTCGTATCATAATCGCCATACACCTCATTCACGCGCTTCTTCGTTTCATCAGGCAGGATCGCCTCGCCCTCCCGTCTAAACAGCAAGTCGGTGCCGTTGTCGGCCAGCCCGAAAAGTGCCTCTGCAGCGTAAAGGTGGATTCTAAAATTCGGCCACCACTCGCGGAAGCGCTCCTCCCACTCGAGCAGGCGCGTGCACCCCTTGAACGATCCTGCGATGCTGAAGACGAGCAACCTCCGCACGTCGTAGTCGCGTTCCCGGAGTTCGTTGCGGGTCACCGCCAATGTCCGGCTGATCGAGGCCCCCGTGGCTATGGTGTCGCCCGTGAACAGCACGCCGTCGTTCGGCAGCGAGTCGAAGTTTGTGTAGAAGATTTCTGCGCCGAACTCACCCCCCGAAATTCGAAAGCGCCGGGCACCCACGAAGCAGCGTGGCAGGTAGCGCTTGAAGAGCTGGTCGAATGCCGCGTCGAACTGGTACCCCAAACTCCCTCGCAACACGATGATCTCGCTGAGCTGCCGCGCGCTCAGCTTTCGCAGCGAAGGCATCATGGTCCAAGCCGTGCGCAGGAAGAGCTTGCTGCAATCGAGCGAGAGCCTTCGTAGGTTCCTGCCGCAGATTATCGGATCATAGATAATTTTCTGGGCAGATGGCATGCTAACGATGTGTGAATTTTTGGGTAGCTTGGGGTGGTCGACCTTGTAAACACTTGCGCCTATCGGCAGGCTAATCTTTCGCAGGGTTGCCAAGTAGACCCCCTGAGCCTTAACCTTTGCCCTTTTATAAAACTCGCTTAAGCGACGATAAGCGAGGTCTCCGTGTACCTAATCCCAGAGATACCTTGGATCTTGCTCACGACGGCATCACCAAGCGCCTTCATGTCTGCGGCCTCGATCCGCGTCACAATATCGAATCTTCCTGCGGTCGCAGCGGCAAATTTGACTCCTGGGAGCTTTTTGACCTCATCCAAGAGTACCAGCGCTTTTCCCGGGTCAGTACGGATGTACACGATTGCTTGCATTTTCAGCCTCCTTTTTGATAGTGGACCGGGCGGGACTCGAACCCGCGCCCTCTCGCTTGCGAAGCGAGCGCGATACCACTTCGCCACCGGCCCCCAACTTATTTTTCGGCGCCGAGTTTAAAACTACGCTTCCCACTTGAACAAAAGCAACCCTAGCGCGAAGAAAGCCAAAACGAAACCAGCCACGGCGGCAAGCGAGGGGGCGATTTCAAGCAATCCCTTGCCGCGAACGATCACGTCTTGGTAAGCGTTCATCGCATGGTAGGTGGGGAACACCTTGGCGATGCTCTGCATGAACCCTGGCATGATATCGATCGGGAACCAAAGGCCCGCCAAGGCGCTCGCCGGGAAGACGAATGCCTGTGTTGCCCCCGAGGCCGCTTCTTGCGATCGTGTGAAGGCCGATATAAGGAGCCCAAGCCCAACTCCCAGCAGGATCACCAAGGCGCTGATGAGGGCGACGAGCAGGATGCTGCCCACTATCTCCAGGCCGAACACAAAAACCCCGACCCCGAAGAAAACCAAAACCTGCATGGAGCCTACGAGAAAACCGCAAAGGATCTCGCCCCCAGAGAAACTCAGTTTGCCGATGGGGGCCAAGAGGTTGCGCTTGAACGTCCCTGCCTTCCGCTCGTTGATTACCCTCGAGGACACAGCTATCCCGCCTATCATCAAGACCATCATTATCCCCATCCCGGGAACGAACTGCTGGGCGGGGTTCCACCTTTTGTAAGCTCCATGCACGCTCTCGACCTCGAGCGGCGTTTGGAGCCCGAAGAACCCCCGGGTGACGCCATCGACGATTTGGACGACTGTATTCGCGAATTCGCCTCTGGACTCATCATACACCAGACGGGCTTTCTCCTCGCCGGAGCTGAAGCCGGGGGGAATTATTACAGCCGCCACGACCTCGCCGTCCAGCACTTGAGCCTCTGCATCCGCGACGTCCTCAACCCTCTCAAGGGTCAAGATGCTGTCCAACGCGTCAAGGTAGGCGCTGGCCGTCGGGCTGTTGTCCTGCTGGACCGCGAGCACCTTGATATCAATCGAATCCTGACCGCTGAACGCCAAGCTGAAGATCGTGATGAGTAGGAGCGGGAAGGCAAACGTCCAAAACAGGCCCATTCGGTCCCTGAGGAAGATGCGCAGGCTTTTGCCGGCGATGGTCAGGACCTTCATCTCAATCCCTCAGCGTCTTTCCGGTCAGCTTGATGAAGACATCCTCGAGCGTTGGTTGTGCGACGTTTAGAGAATCGATTTGCACACCGGCGAACGAAGCTAGGGTCACAACTCGGGCCATGACCTCGTTGGCAGCTGGGGTGAGAACCCTTAGACCCTCTGTCGTGCGAGCCGCCTTTCGCACGCCCTTAAGCTTTCTAAGCTCGTTGAGCACCTTTTTGGTCACCTTTCTAGCCTTCACCTCGATCACCTCGAGCTTCCCTATCGAGCGCTTAAGCCTAGCGGGCGAGTCAAGCGCGATTACCTTGCCCCGATCCATGATAGCCACGCGTTCGCAGAGGTAATCAGCCTCTTCCATGTAGTGCGTTGTCAGAAGGATCGTTACTCCCTCGGACTGAAATCGTTTGATGAGTTCCCAGACAGCTAGTCTCGCTTGGGGGTCGAGTCCTGTCGTGGGCTCGTCGAGGAAAAGTAGCTTTGGTTCGTGGATTAGCCCCACCACCAAGTTCAGGCGATGCTTCATTCCACCGGAAAAAGTCTTAACGAGGTCGTTCGCTCGGTCTTGGAGCTGCACAAGCCTTAACAGCTCCTCGATCCTAACTTTAAGCTTCCCACCTTCGACGCCGTGGAGCTTGCCGAAGTATGCGAGGTTTTCCGCGGCCGTGAGTTCGTCGTAGAGGCCGAACTCCTGGGGCACGACGCCTATGAGGCGCCTGATCTCTTTTGCTTGTCGTTTAATATCGTAGCCCGCTATTGTAACCGTGCCTCGTGTCGGGCGCAAAATCGTCGACAACATCGCGACCGTCGTCGACTTACCCGCGCCATTTGGGCCGAGTAAGCCGAAGAACTCGCCCTCTTCAATCTCCAAGTCTAGACTGTCTACCGCCTTTCGTCCGTTGAAGACCTTCGTCAAGTCGTGGGCCTCCACTATGGCCATAATCGCGCCTCACTTGTTTAGGTAAACCGTGCAATATTTAAGTTATCCAACCCACTTGCAATAAGGACACAACGGGCTTTTCTAAGGAAAAGCTTGTCAGAGAAACAGTTCAGGACGTTTCTTCGAGTTGTGTCTGAGAAAAAAAAGGAGTGTTAGGAAATGGCATACGGCGGAAGGTTCGGTGGTCGCGGAAGGGACTTTGGTCCTCGCCAGATGTTTAAGGCGACGTGCGCCGATTGTGGCAAGGAGTGCGAGGTTCCCTTCAAGCCGACCGAGGGCAGACCTGTTTATTGCAGGGATTGCTTCCAGAAGCACCGAACAGAAAGAAGAGGTCCACCACGTTAGTAGATGGACGGGTTCTGGGGCGTTCTTGTTGGTTAGCGATAGCTTTCTTAATTTCTCAGAAGAACGCCCGGGATTACTTTAATTTCCCTTTTTTTTTATTTTTTGGCTCTCCAATTGCGGCTCTAGCGGCGCGGAGGTTGGGGTAAGTGAACCCCCCTGCCAATATTTCCGCTTCTAGCACGCTTCAAATGCCGCCCAAAACCACTCGCGGAGGCTCGGCTTCCTTCTCGAAGGTAATCCGTACGCACTTTATCGGGATCGGGGAGAACATGAAGATTTCCTCGCTATCCACCTCCATCCAGTAGTAGAACATGCCCCCGCCGCGAAGCTTTGGCTCGCGCCTCGCCATCACGGTCACCCCCTTTTGCTCGCTCCTCACTCCTAACTAAGTATCTTCTATTATTTTTAGATTCCGCTTGCCTGCGTCATGTGGACATCCTAATCAAAAATAACCACTTGTTTTCTCCTAATTGTAAGGGCAAGTTCGCGGCCTCTGCGGGTGTTCTGCCGTTTAGCCCCATATGATAGCCCAAACGCCAAAAAAGCCCGCCTCATTTACTCGACGGATATTTCTTGATTCTATCTCATACTACCATTTTTCATTTGAGCCGACTATCCAAGTTGGAAATAGTTCCACTTGCGAAAAAAACCTTAAATAGATTTGGCGCTTTAAATAGAGGTGGCGGGGATGGAAGCCCGCAGAGGAGGCCGAACTGGAGCCTAAGGGCAACGGAGAGCCGCGTAAAAACTCGGGCGAAAAACCGGGGGAGGGCGCGGATAAACCCCGTGGAGGAACGGGGTGAGGCAACGACTGTGGGATAAAGACCTTGATGTGAAAAAGCGACGAGCGAGCGAGTGGTCGAGATTCGCAAACTCGTCGAGGGAGTAGCAGAAAGGTCTAAAACCCCGCAGTTTTCTTTTACGGTTTCAGCAGGGTTGAGTTTGGTAGACCTCCATAATTCCGATGCCCCGGCCGCGCGCAAAGGGTCAAGCGAGCTATCGGAAGTCTCCTAAACGGTTGGGAAATTAAGGTAACTCTGAAATTTCTCAGAAGAAATTTAAACAACGTGGTCAAGTCCTTAATGGGGCCCGTAGCTCAGCTTGGCTGGAGCGCTCGGCTGATAACCAGCTGGGCAGCCACCGGGAGCTAAACGCCGGTTAAGGTCGAGGGTTCGAATCCCTCCGGGCCCACCACTCAAAAGGTAACGAACTATGTCACTCGACGAGAAACTCCAGCATCTCAAATCAATCATTCGAGGCTGCGAGAGCGCGGTCATCGCTTTTTCGGGCGGGGTCGACTCCTCGCTCGTCTGCGCGGTTGCCCACGAAGTGTTGGGCGAGCGAGCCGTCGCGGGCACCGCTATCTCTCAGACATACCCACCCGGGGAGGTTGAGTGGGCCAAGAAAGCTGCCGAGCATATCGGCATCAAGCACATTACCATTATCACGAGTGAACTCGAGGACCCAAACTTCGCCGCAAACCCGCCGGAGCGGTGCTACTATTGTAAAGGAGAGTTGCTCCGAAAATTGGATGGAGTCCGCAAGGAGTTGGGATTTAAGAAAGTTTTCGATGGAACGAATTTCGACGATTTCTCCGACTACAGGCCGGGCCTCCGCGCTATCCGCGAGTTCGGGGTGGTGAGCCCGCTTGCGGAGGCAGGTCTGACGAAGGAGGAGGTCCGTGAGTTGGCGATAAAATATGGCCTGCCCAATGCCGATAAACCAGCTAACCCGTGTCTTGCTTCAAGGGTGCCATTCGGGCAAGAGATATCCGCCCAGAAGCTCGAGCGCATCGCGAGGGGTGAAGAATTCATCCGCTCGCTAGGGTTCCGCGTCGTACGAGTCCGCGATCACGGCGAGTTGGCGAGGGTTGAGGTGAGCAAGGAGGAACTGCCCCGCGCGCGGGAGCTTGAGCGGGAGATAGTAGGCACCCTGAAAGGACTTGGTTACGCATCCGCCATACTTGATTCCCGTGGCTATCGCATGGGCGGCGCCAACGAACTCTCGAGCTCGAGCTAAAGCAAATATAAGTAGAAAGGAGCACGTTAATCGAGGGAGCGACATGTCAACTTTCGAGCCTGCGGGAGAGAAGGAGATTACCCGAGCTATCGTTGAGAGTTTCATGCGGGACTTCCAAAAGTACGCTGATAGCGATGTCATCATCGTCGGAGGCGGCCCGAGCGGTTTGATGGCCGGGAAGGGACTTGCCGAGCGTGGTGTGGGCACCCTCATCGTCGAGCGGAACAATTACTTGGGCGGAGGCTTCTGGATAGGCGGGTTCCTGATGAACAAGGTCACCATCCGCGCACCTGCTCAGAAAATTCTTGATACGCTCGGTGTACCTTACGCAGAGTCCTCGAAGGGTCTTTACGTCGCCGATGGTCCGCACGCCTGCTCAAAGCTCATCGCCTCGGCATGCGACGCGGGCGCAAAAGTTCTTAACATGACGCTAATCGATGACGTAGTGCTCCGAGAGAAAAATCGTGTGGGAGGGGTCGTCGTTAACTGGACCCCGGTTTCAACCCTACCCAGGGAACTGACATGCGTCGACCCGGTTGGGCTCGAGGCTAAGCTCGTCATCGACGCTACCGGTCACGATGCTGCTGTGGTGAGGTTGCTTGAGAGGCGGGGTTTGGTGAAAGTCCCAGGTTACGGCGCAATGTGGGTCGAGCGATCTGAGGACTTGGTGGTTGAGCACACGGGCGAGGTTTACCCCGGCCTGATCGTCACGGGGATGGCTGTGGCAACGGCTTACGGACTCCCCAGGATGGGCCCGACTTTTGGTGCGATGCTGCTCTCGGGCAAGCGCGCTGCCGAGGTCGCTTATGAAAAACTTCGCGAACTTAAGTAAGCTCTCGTTGAACATTCACCTTTACGAAGACCCATCGACGAAAAATCTCGACCTTCGGGAGATCGTCAGTTATCTTAGGGAAAAATTGGGGCATGTTTCGGTCGATCTTAGAGGCCCTTTCATCAAGGCCGGTTTGGGTGAGACCGAAGACTTGGCGAGAAAGATAGCGGGTACAAAGGTCCGCGATTTGACGAATCCAAACGTGCAGTTCGAGCCGCTCCCCGGTGAGGTCGAGTTTGAGCGGAAACTCCTGCGTGATTCGAGCCTTAAGCTCGTCGGGCTCCTATACGACGGATTTAAACTTCAGGCGGTGCTTCGAGAGCTCATCCCTCAAGGAGAGTTCGACATCGGGCACTCGCACATCGCTTTCACGAATCGTCTCTTCGGTACCTTCGACGAGGGTGACCGGAGGTATCATGCGCGCGTGAGCGTCTACGGCTTTCCCTCGCTGATTTCCACCACTGGCATTGTCGAGGCCCCAGCGAGGCCCAAGGAGTTCTACGTCCTGAAGCAGCGGTATGCGGCGTTGGGGGGAACCGACGCTCAGCTGGAGGAGTTGAAGGAAAAATTTCGTGATAGGTTCATCGACTACGACGATGAGCGCTTGACCGAGATCATGAAGGGCTACGTCATGCAAGCGGTATTCTACCACCTCAAGCTCGATCCCTTCTGCGTAGACAAACGGTGCAGGCTATGGAATGCCCACTGGCAGGAAGAAATGCTCGAGGCTCAACTCTCGCAACCAGAATTCTGCGAGCAACATGAACGTGAGCTGGCGTAGTTCAGGGGTCTGTTAAGCTAACGTTTCGAGGTAACCTTTGAAGTCCTCCTTGAAAGTGCGGACTTCTAGCACGTTCTCGAATTCCCTGCTGATCATCTCATCGATGCGGAGCTCGTCCAGCAATCCATCGAGCACCTTTGGGTCGGCTCGTGTGTGCGGGTATTTCGGGGTCGCGTAGCAGCACCCCGCGTGCACTTCGTGCCAGATGCCGAGATGCTTCGAGAGGCGCTCGATCTCCAGCTTGTCGAGACCCAGTAAGGGGCGAAGGATCGGGAAGTGGATGCCGCGCGAGGTCACACCCAAGTTGACCAAGGTTTGGGTCGCCTTCTGCCCCAACGACTCACCGGTCACGATGCCCGTCGCTCCCTCCTGCTCACAAATGAGCTCGGCGACCTTGAACATGCTTTTCCGGCACGCAAGGCAGGCGTAGTTCCTGTACTGGCGATTACCGAGGATGGGTCTCAAAATTCTCGGCCATGGATAGACGATAACCTTTTCGAACCCCGCCTTCTCCCTGAGGTCCTCGAGCACTTTCATGGCAACCAGAAAAGTTTCCTCGCAGGTGTATGGGTAGAGGCAGAAGTGAAGTGGCAGAATATCAAAGCTCTTCGCGACCAAGGCACAGGCGACCGGAGAATCTATCCCTCCTGAAACCAAACAGACGACTTTTTCTCGCACGCAATCACATATGTTTTATTCAACGTTTGAGCAAAAGAGAATTGTGCCGGGGTGGCCCAACCTGGAAAGGCAGCGGACTGCAGATCCGCTTTTTGCCGGTTCAAATCCGGCCTCCGGCTCCAACAGCGCGGGCCCAAAAATAGTCTTAAAGAGCTCCAGCAATGGACGCGTCGACCATTTTCTTGATATCTTCTTTTAAGGCGTCTGGAAGGCCGAAGGTCCCAACATCTATGAACCCCCGGATGATCAGCGATTCAGCCTCCGACTCCGAGAATCCCCGCGCCATCAAGTACTGGATCTGCTCTTCCGCTATCTTGCCTACGGCGGCCTCATGCGAAAGTTCAGTTCCCTCCACCTTCCCCACCAACTCCGGAATCGCGTGGATGGATGCTTGATCGGATAGCAGAAGCCCCCTGCATTCGAGGTGCGCTCGTGAGTCTTCATTCTCCCCGACCAGGAGCCCGCGGGCCTTTATCTGCGCGTTTTCCGTGGCGATAGCTCGTGCGATGACTTCCCCTCTGCTCCCCTTGCCTTGAAGAACCACTTTCGAGCCAACATCCAAATCCGAATTTTTGCCCCCGTGCAGGATGGTATTGAAACTGACCCTCGAGTTTGCTCCCTTGCAATAAGCAACCGGATACATCTGGAGGCTCTTCACAGATTTCATGCAAACGTAATTGCTTACAAACGTCGCGCCGCCTTCTAAAAGAGCCGCACTTCGGGGGCGGACATGGAAATTTTGAGCCCAGTTGTGAATCATTGTGAAAGTGAGCTTCGCGTCTTTCTTCACGTAGAATTCTGAAATTCCGACGTGCAGACCACTTTGGATGTTTGGATGGACCGCGCAGCCGGTTATTATCTGGGCCTCCGAACCAGGTTCAGCAATTATCAAATTATGAACATTCTGGTTGAAATTTTCCCTGGAGATAAACATGCAGGCCTGAAGGGGGAGTTCGATTTTTTGGTCCTTTAACACTCGAATGAAATAACCTTGGTCCCACCTCAAGTTGGCCAAGGCAGTGTACTTGTCCATGTTGGCGTCGACGAGCTTCCACCAATAATTCCTCGCCCAGCGATATTTTTTGAGGGCATCCTTGGTGCTCAGTATCTCCGCTTTCCCCCCGAATGTTTTTTTCATTCCTTTGAACACCGCTGACCTGTCTATTTGAAAATACGTGCCAGCCCTATCTACTTCGTCTGTCCTCACGCCAGCGCTCAAGGCCCTTTGGGCGATATCTCCCGGTAGAGAGGTAACCGGACAGGACGGCCAAGAAGCGGCGTCTCTACTGAAACCCCTGATATCAAGGTCGGGCCCAAAGGCTGCTGGTTTTTCTATCGCTTTTTGCGTAATCTTCTTACATTTGGGCATTTTTCACACCACTTGTAACCCCGTTTCATTATTAGGTTGATAATCTTGCTCGGCTTCCCCGAACAAGCGATCATGCCGTAAAACATCACGTGCGCCACATCTGCCTTCACGTAACGCAGGATGTGACCGAGGTGGGTTATCAAAAGGCCTGACCGTCCCTTCAAAAACCCGCTAATCGCCTTGCCAATTATCTCCAAGTTCTCAACATCCACCCCTGAGTCTGGCTCATCAAATAGCGCAAAATTTGGCCGCTGAGCGAGCAGCTGGAAAATTTCCGACCGCTTGAGCTCACCCCCGGAGAATCCCAAATTCAAATCCCTTTCTAAAAACTCCATTGGAATGTTCGTGATTTTAGCCAGCCCTATCTCATCGACTTCCCCTTTTGCAATGTGCTTGAAGACCTCACCTAGCTTAACGCCTCTTATCGATGGGGGACTCTGGAAGGCTACCCCTAGCCCCAACTTGGTACGCTCGTCTGTTGGCAGATTTGTGATATCTGTACCGTCAAATAGAATCCTACCCGACAGTATCCGGCAGCTCGGAAAACCCAATATTGACATGATTAGCGAAGTCTTTCCTGAACCGTTGGGGCCCAGTAGAACGTGGGTCTCTCCTTCAGGCACCTCTAGGTTTAATCCATTCAGCACCTTCTTCCCAGCGATTTTGACGGTTAGGTCTTCTATTGTTAGAATCGCCAAGCGTTCACCCACTAATAGGCTCCCGCTGTCCCATCTTGCGGCAGATCATGCAACAGCGTTCGATTATCTGTTTCCGTTTCAACTTGTCTCGGGTGATGTCGTCTGCGAGCCTTTGTACATGTTTTTCGATGTTTTTGAGAATAGCTCTGTTCCGACCAGCCCCACGGAGCATCCGCAGGTACTGGCTCACCGCCGGCTGGGTGATCCCGAGCTTGTACGCTACCTCAACTTGGCTGAGGCGATGACGCTCGATGAGTTCCCTGACTAGCATCGCCCTTATTGCTGGGAGGACCTCTTTGACTACAACCTCACAGGGGGGTCTCATGATTATTCCATAACACTGTTATACATCAGGGATTTTAGCTTTTGGGCGGTACTCCGGATTGCAAAGCTTCCGCTAGCCCAGAATTCCTTTAATGTCAAATTTATGTAACAATGTTATTTATAAGGCACCAACTTTTTCCCTGCGCATGAAATCACGATAAATTTATATAACACTGTTATAAAAGGAGTTTGATGCCGGGGTAGCCTAGTGGTTAAGGCGGTGGGCTGCAGGGCGGTATGTCGCGCTGAAACCCGCTATTCGCCGGTTCAAATCCGGCCCCCGGCTCCAGGTGAGCGCGTGAAGCTGCTGTTCGTGCACGCGGACTATGTGAACTACCAGGTCAAGGAGCGGGCGAAGTTCGCCGAGGAGATCAGTCATAACCGCAAGGCTGGCGGGATGCGGAACCCGCTGATAGTTTTTGCGTGCGTCGAAAAGGTCGATGGACGAGCAAATGTTGTTGATGGTACGGTGGGGGAGATCAAAGAAGTCGCGTCGAAGGTGAAAACGAGGAATATCACGCTTTTCCCATTTGCTCATCTTTCCGAGGACCTAGCATCCCCATTCTGCGCGGTCGAGCTACTCGCACAGGTTGAGGCGAAGCTTAAAGGGGATGGATTTTTGGTCATCCGCGTGCCGTTCGGCTGGTACAAAGCTTTCGAGTTCAAGAGCAAGGGGCACCCACTGGCGGTGCTCTCAAGATCTATCCCTAAGAAGGCAAATCTTGCACCCCTCTCGCTTCAGGTAGGGTGCAGCCCGCATGTGAAGTAGACAGATGATTTCCCGTTGTCCCATCGAGCGGCAGATCATACAGTAGCGCTCAATAATTTGTTTGCGCTTCAGCTTGCCACGGGCGATATCGTCCGCGAGTTCTCGCACGTGTTTCTTGATGTTTTTGAACAGGGCGCTGCCCCGACCAGCCCCCCGGAGCATCCGTAGGTACTGGCTCACCGCCGGCTGGGTGATCCCGAGCTTGCGTGCCACCTCAACTTGGCTGAGGCGATGGCGCTCGACGAGTTCCTTGACCAGCATCGCCCTTATCGCGGGGAGGACCTCTTTGACAACAACTTCACAAGGGGGCCTCATGGTTCCACATAACACTGTTATAATCAAGGGGGTTTTAGCTTTTGGGCGGTACTCCGGACTGCAAAGCTTCAGCTAGCAGCACCAGCCCGGGAACCGCGTCCTCTTTTCTGGGGGCCTCTATAGTGAAAAAAAGCGCCTGATAGCGCGCCATATTGAGTAACCTTTCAGCCTCATCGGGGGCGGCCTTCCGGGCTAGTTGCAGGTTGATTTGGCTCTGTCGTAGTAGCTCTGCATTAGGCAGCTCGTCCAGCTCTATTGAGACTCGCTCCTCTTGGACACACTTCCCACATGCACCCGACGCACAGTTCAGCGCCGGTTGCCCACAGATCTCACAGAGCTCCGCGCCCCAGATAAGGCGGGCCACGGAGTTGGCTACTCGGATGATTTCTTCTCGGTTGAGGGCTCGTTGAATTTTAATTTTCCCGTTTTTGAAGATGCTTATCTCTCTTCCTTTCCACATTAGCTTGGCCACGCCCAAGTTCTGGCTGCATTTGAGTTCCGAGAACCTCCGGCGGTGGATCTCGAGCAGGGCGCATAACGTCCCCGAGTCGATGCACTCAGTCTCCCCACTCCTGAGCTCGATATCCGCCATGAGCTTCCCGCGCTCCGAGGTGCAGGGCTGAACGTAGAGTACAGTTTCCTCGCGAACCCTAAGGAGGTCCCTCACCTCGGTTCCTCGGGAGAGAAGGCACTCGTCCCTGAACCGCGGGACAAAAATCTCGCTGCTCGGGAGCGACATCGCTATCCCTTAGGTTGGGCTTGGGCACCGCTGGCTTGCTTTTGCCTGTACTCGGTGAGCGCTTTCTTCAGGGTCCTGTAAGCGAGCGTCGCGCAGTGCATCTTTATGGCCGGCAGCCCGCCCAATCCATCTACAATTTCCTTTATCTGGAGCTTCTCGACCTCTTCCACGGTTCGTCCTTTTATGAGGTCGGCGGTCATGTCTCCAGTTGCGATGTTTGCCGCGCAGCCGAAGGAGAGGAACTTGACGTCCTCAATTCGACCGTTCTCGATCCTCAGGAACATCTTGAACATGTCGCCGCAAGTTGGATCTCCTTCGGTCGCCACTACAGTAGGGTTCTCCATCTCACCGATGTTTTTTGGGTTCCTGAATCGCTCGATTAATTTTTCGGTGTATTTGAGCATTGCGCGCTCCGTGTACTCCACAGGCATCTTCCCACCTCACAGCTCCTCTGGTTTTACTGGGCTTATCCTTCGGAGTTGCTCGACCACGCGGGGCACCACCTCTAACGTGTAGTCGATTTCCTCCTCGGTGTTATATCTGCTCAAGGTGAACCTTATTGTTCCGTGCGCAACTTCTGGTTTTACCCCTATCGCGGTGAGGACGTGGCTTGGCTCGAGCTTGGTCGTGGAGCAAGCCGAACCAGTAGCGACAGAGATTCCATTTAGGTCGAGGTGCATCAACATCGACTCACCTTCTAACCCCTTGAAAGAGAAGCTGACATTGGCGGGGCTCCGCTTGTCCCCCCGTGGTCCGTTGATGACGGAATAGGGCACGCGTTCAAAACCCGAGATGAGCTTGTCGCGCAACTTCTGCATGTGATTGGTGTGTCGTTCAAAGCCATCAAACGCGAGCTCAGCCGCCTTGGCAAAGCCCACTATCCCTGGGATGTTCTCGGTCCCTGGTTTGAGCTTGAAGAGGGAAACGTAGCCGTATGAAACGGGCTCCACAGGCGTCCCTTCTCTGATATAGAGTGCCCCCACACCTTTAGGGCCGTGAATCTTGTGTGCGCTCAGGCTCACGAGGTCAGCGCCAATCCGCTCGGCATCAACTGGTACCCGAGCGTAGCCTGCGGCGGCGTTCACATGAAAGTAAATTTTCTCTTTTTGGTCGCGAAGCAGCTTTCCTATCTCCTCGACTGGCTCAATCGTGCCGATCTCGTCATTGACATTTGCAACGCTGACAAGGATCGTCTTGTCGTTCAACTTTTCCTCGAGCTTGCTAACATCGACGAACCCCTCGCCATCTACCGGCAGATAATCGATTTTGAAGCCCTCCTTCTCGAGCCGCTCGCACGTTCGCAGTATAGACGGGTTCTCGATATTCGTGGTGATAATGTGGTTGCCTCGCTCGTGGTTGGCATAGGCCACTCCGCGTAGGGCGATATCATTGGCCTCGGTCGCGCTAGAGGTGAAGAGGATCTCACCGGGTTTCGCGTTGATAGTTCTCGCGATGGACTTTTGTGATCGATCGACTGCATCGGCCGCCTCTTGCCCGAACGAGTAGAGGAAAGTTGGGTGCCCGAAACGCTCGGTGAAATATGGTAACATAGCCTCGACCACTTCCTTTGCGACTGGGGTCGTCGTGCCATTGTCGAGGTAAGCCCTCATGCCAATCACAAAAATATAACAGTGTTATGTTTATAAGGTTTGTGTGAAAATACAGGCAATGGGAACCACGGCATGACTATTCACGTAAAGATCGAGCTGATGCCTGTCCTGAAACGTTTGCGGGAGGAAAGAAACTTTGAGCTAGAGCTGCCCGACGACGCGACAGTCAGAACGATGTTGGCAAATGTCGGATTCAAGAAAAATGAACTGGAGCATCTTAGAATATTCGTCAACAACAAGTGGGCGCGCCTGGACAAAGTGTTAAAAGACAGCGACGATATTTGGGTTGGAATTGTTGTGGGAGGAGGGGTGAGTTGGAATTCCACTACCCGCGAACTGTTAAAAAAACAGTCGCGCTGCTGAGGAGACCATCCAGTCTCGCCGTAGCGGGCGGGACATCGTTCATCGTCAAGCCGCGAGCAGAGCACCTCGTTGACCTCACTAGGCTTGAGCTTAATTACATCAGGGACAAGAAGACGGAGGTCCTCATTGGGGCTACGACCACTGCGACCAATATAAGTGAATCTCAGGTTTTGGGTCGCCTCGCGTCTGGAATTCTGTGCGCCGCTTCCTCAATAATAGCGGACACCCAATTGCGAAACGTGATAACGGTAGGCGGGGACATCGCCTGCAGATATATTTGGGCCAACTTGCCTCCGGCCCTCATGGTTCTCGATGCAAGGCTTAAGATTGTAGGGAGCAAGGAGCGAGTGATAGCGATCGAGAAATTTTTCAAGTCGAGGTTGCAGCCGGGGGAGTTCATATCGGAGGTCATCGTCCCCAAAAAATCGACCAAGGGGAAGGGAGCGTTCATTAAGTTCTCGCGGACAAAGTCCGAGTACTCGTTGATTGCAGTGGCCGTTTACGCCGAGCGACTGGGAAAGAAGACCTCGGTCGTCAGAGTTGCTGTTTCCGGGAACACCCCCCCAACTCGCATAAAAGCGATCGAGGTCGGGTTGCAGGGTAAAGTAATAACTGAAGAGCTACTGGAGAGAACAACCATGAAAGCCGTTACGCAACTCCAGCTAACGGAAAGCTACATTTTCAGCGAGGATTATCGGCGGGAGCTACTAGGTACTCTGCTTAAGCGTGGGCTCAAGAAGGTCCTGATGGGGGGCTGAGATGGAGATAACGTGCAAGATTAACAACGTAGAAAAGCGCTTGGTTTTTGAGCCCCACGAGCGGCTGCTGGACGTGCTGCGGCGCGAGGGCTACGATGGGGTTAAGAACGGGTGCAGTGCCGGGGACTGCGGCACCTGTACGGTTATCGTCAACGGTAGAGCTGTCAAATCCTGTTTGATGTTTGCGGCACAAGCTAAGGATGAGGAAATCACCACAATCGAAGGAATTGGAACTGATGAAAATCCACACCCTCTGCAGCAGACGTTCGTTGAGACAGGGGCGATCCAGTGCGGCTTTTGCACCCCTGGGATGATTCTCTCGGCCAAGGCCCTTCTCGACAAGAATCCGAATCCCACCGAGGATGAGATCAAGAGGGCGATCGAAGGAAATCTCTGCAGGTGCACTGGATATGTGAAGATAATCGAGGCAGTCAAGCTGGCCTCCATGCGTATGGGGGGGAGGAGAAAATGAGGGAATTCAAGGTTGTTGGAAAGAGCGTTCCAAAAGTGGACGCCTTTTCGCTCGCGCTAGGAAAGCCTCTCTTCGCAGACGATATCGAGCTCAGAGGAATGCTGCACGCCAAAATCCTATGGAGCCCCCATGCTCACGCCCGGATCAAAAACATCGACACGAGCAAGGCCGAGGTCCTGCCTGGTGTCCACGCGGTGCTTTGTTACAAGAATATCCCTCGCGTGATCCACACGAGCGCGGGACAGGGCTGGCCTGAGCCATCCCCTTATGATGTCGTAATGTTCGATAACAAGGTTCGGCATGTCGGAGATCGTGTAGCAGCCGTCGCAGCCGAGACCGAGGGAATTGCTGAGAAAGCACTGAGGTTGATCAAGGTTGAGTACGAGCCCCTGCCAGCGGTCTTTGATCCCGAGCGAGCGATGAATGAGGGAGCTCCGGTCATCCACGACGAGCCCGATTGCAAATATATTATACCAGTCTTTTACGACCCGAAACACAATCACTGCGCCCACATTGACTTGGAAGTGGGGAATTTCGAGCAGGGGATAAAAGAAGCAGATTTCGTCATCGAGCACAAGTTCAAGACCCACCACGAACAGCACTGTAGCCTTGAGCCTCACACCTGTATTTGCTACTTCGACCACGCCGGACGTTTGGTGGTCCGCACAAGCACACAGGTTCCCTTCCACGTTCGCAGGATCGTCGCCCAGTGCTTGCAGGTCCCTGTGAGGATGATACGTGTAATCAAGCCGCGCATTGGGGGCGGGTTCGGGGGGAAACAGGAAGTGCTCATAGAGGATGTCTGCACAATGTTGGCTATGCGAACCAAGCGTCCCGTTCGGCTGGTTTACACCAGGGAGGAGGAATTCACTTCGGCACGGGTCCGCCACTCGATGGTAATGTGGGTCAAGACTGGTGTTAGAAAAGACGGAACCCTCACAGCTATCCAGCTTAAGGTTCTTAGCAACGCCGGAGCCTACGGTTCCCACGCGATGACGGTCATGAACAACACCTGCGCCAAGGCACTTCCTCTTTTCCACTGCGAAAACATCAAATGGATCGCCGATGCTGTTTACACTAACCTCATCCCGGGAGGGGCATACCGGGGCTATGGAGTAACCCAGGCGGCCTTTCCTATGGGGGTCATGATGGATAAGATGGCTGAGACCATCGGGATGGATCCCGTGGACTTTTGGAAGATGAACACGATTAAGAAGGGCGAGACCTCCCCAATCTTCAAGGCCCTGAGCGAGACGGGGAAAGGAGTCGAGATGATCGTTGAGAGCTGCTCGCTGCCCGAGTGCATTGACAGGGGCGCTGAGATTTTTGGATGGCGCGAAAAGCGTGAGCGGTACAAGAACCAACCCAAGGGCCCAGTTAAATATGCTGTTGGTATGTCCTGCATGGTGCAAGGCGGCACGGTCCCCCTGATCGATATGGCATCGGCTTTTGCGAAGATGAACGACGATGGTTCATTCAACCTTCTAATCGGCGCGACCGACTTGGGGACGGGCGCTGATACAGTGTTAGCTCAAATCTTCGCCGAAACCCTTGATATCCCAGTAGAAGACGTCATCGTGTATCCTTCTGACACCGATATCACGCCGTTCGACAAGGGGGCCTATGCATCAGGTACCACCTACCTATCAGGTATGGCCGTTCTCAAAACGGCTGAAAAAATTAAAGAACAGATTTTGAATGTGGCGGCGGACATGCTGGGGGAACCAAAGGAGGACTTGCGAATCGAGAACAAGGCCGTCATATCGAGCAAAAGTGGGAAGCGAGTGGAGTTCAGCCAGATAGTTAAACGTGCACTATACAGCAAGGATCAGTTCCAAATCGCGGCAATAGCATCTGAGCTCAGCCGGTTGCCGCCTCAATCATTTGCCGCTCACTTCGCGGAGGTCGCGGTCGACACTGAAACTGGACAGGTCAAAGTGCTCTCCTACGTGGCGGCCGTTGACTGCGGAACGGCGGTTAACCCAAAGCTTGTTGAGGGACAAGTTGAAGGTGCAATTTTGAATGGCATAAGTTATGCACTCACCGAGGAGTTCTTTTTCGACGATAAGGGAAGGATGCTAAACCCATCCTTTAGCGATTACAAGATATTTTCTGCGCCAGATATCCCAAAAATCACAACCATCTTGGTTCCCAGCTACGAACCAACTGGTCCCTACGGAGCAAAAACCGTGGGCGAAGTAAACATAAATGGTCCTCTTCCGGCAATCTCCAACGCAATCTACAACGCGGTCGGCATCAGGCTATGTGATACTCCCTTTACCCCTGAGCGAGTTCTGAGATCCCTCAAGGAAAAAGAGAAAAAAGGGCAGACTGAGCAACGCTAAGCGCGAGTCCCGCCGTGAGGATATTTATCCAGGGGCCAAAGCGGTGGACCGTCCCACTCCGGATATGGCCCATGCCCCTCGATTTCGTCGGCCACGTACTTCAATCCCAAGCGCTCCAACGTCTGCCTGGTCGGGATACCGTTCTCGGAATCCCAGCCGCGTATCTTGTAATACTCAGTGAGCATTTTCGCGTGGTCTTCCAGGTCTTGTTTTTCCTCGGGGGTGCCCTTCCTTTGCGGCCACAACACAAGCCTGTCTTGCTTTCTCGTGATCCCCTGCCTGATGAGGAGAGCCCTTTCAAGGGTGTATACCCTCTCCGCGGCCTCCACTATTTTGGCCGCATCGTACTCGAAGCCGGTTTCCGCAGTTAATAGCTTCACCAAGCCCTCCCAGAGCGGATACTTGAACACGAGCGGCATAGCGCTGGGCCAGTTGTTGACGCTTCCCTTGCAGCGCCCAATCATGTCCGTAAGCGTGACGGCGTTCTCAGAGATAATGAGAGCTGGTACGGGTTCTGTTGGTACCAGCCCCTTTTTCACCCATTCCGGAAAGAGATGAGGGTCGTTCTCGCCGAATGCCCAGCTTCTCCCCCTGAGGTGATCGGCGCCCCTGGTCGAAGTCGCATGGGCTAGGGTGAAAACTCCAACGGGATAATTGGGAGGACCGCGGCTGAGCCCCTTGACGTGGTAGCAGTAGTCCATGGCCCCTCTCCCGATGATTTTTGCAAGACTGTACATCCCTTCAGCTATCAGGTTGCCAAAGCCTTCCCTCAAAGCAGTTTGGTGAAGGAGCTCGATCTGGTTGTCGACATTTTCCCACTCAAGGGAAAGCCCACCGGTATCTTCCTTTGTTATTATTCCCCTGTTGTAGAGCTCTTTGGCGAAGGCTATCGTGTTGCCGAGCGGTATCGTGTCCAACCCATATTTATCGGCGAGGTTACCCATTTCCATTATTGCCAATGGATCTAGGATACCACAATTGATGCCAGTGCAGAAGATTGTCTCATATTCGAGGGATTTTCCTACTTCCCCCTTGTACTTGCCCTCTGGAATTCGAAAAACATCCTTGCACGCGACAACACAGCCATGACAACCGTACCTTCCGAGTTCGTACTTCTTCCACCCCTCCGGTTTGAGTCCATCCGGGATCTCTTCTGGGCGTAAGGATTTCTTGAAGTACCTATAGTCCGGCCCCCAGCGAATCACGCCAAGGTGCGTGCCATATTTATGGATTTCTCGCTGAAATTTGTCCTTCAGAAAGTACTCCCTATCTTCTCGAGCTAGTTCCTCGAATTCATCTGGCTTCGCCAGCTCCACCTTTCCAGTGCCTCTTACCGCGATCGCCTTCAGGTTTTTAGAGCCGCACACAGCCCCGCTGCCTCTAGCCGCGGTGCAATATCTATCAAAGACCGTGCATGCAAACCTGACCAAGTTTTCTCCAGCTTGGCCGATGCTCGCAACCTTGACATCTTTGCCCAGTTCTTCATGCAGCATGTCCGTGGTCTCCCACGTGGTCCTGCCCCAGAGGTCCGAGGCATCCCTCAGCTCAACGCTTCCGTCGTTTATCCAGAGGTACTTCGGGTTACTCGCCCTGCCAGTTATAATGATTTGATCATATCCCGCAAGCCTGAGAAATGCTGGGAAATCGCCGCCAGAATTCCCATCCCCCAGGATGCCACTGTAAGGTGAGAGAGTGCTGACCTCAATCCTGCTTGATAGGCTCACTGAGGTGCCGGTGAGGGGGCCCGAGGAGAGGCACAGGATATTTTCCGGGCTTAGCGGATCAATTCCCGGTTTCACCTCGTCGAAGAGAACTTTTATGTTCAGGCCCCTGCCACCTATGAATTTCGCTGCTACCTCTTTGTCCAACGGCTGCTTTGTGATTTTTTCTCTCGTCAAATTTACTCTGAGAGCAGTCCCTCTCCAACCGTACATTTTTTCTTTTTTCATCTCTCTACCCTCGCCACCTTTTCAACCCTAGAAGCTGTATTTAAATAAGCATTGCTGCCTCGATGCGCTTGTTTATTAATTCCCGAGGTCTAGGGTGGGACGATGAACAAGCTCACTTCCAGGTTAGCGCTGCTCGGTCTGATAGTTATAGGCCTAGTTCATCTTTCTTCCTTCGCTGTCGCTAGCGCGGACGCAGGTGCCTCGGGCGGTCCGACGCTTGAAGAGGCTCAGGTATTCCCTGAGAATGGGCCGTGGGGTTCATGGGGTTCAATTTTTACATATGAGGTCATCTACACGGATAATGAAAACAACATGCCCGTGGCGGGATACCCTAAGGTTTACATCGACGGAAGCCCGGAAAACATGGTGGAAGAAGACCCAACGGACGACGATGTCACGGACGGCAAAGTGTACAAGTACGATTGGGCAACGGCGAAGGAGAACGTTGGCCCACATAGCTTTTACTGTTACGTTGAGACGCCTACCGGCGAAAACGCAGTAACTGGTACGGATAATGGACCTCTGGTGGAGAAGTGGCCCGTGTCCTTAAGCTGCAAGGTTGATAAGCCCGAGCCAGCTACCGGAGAAACCGTAGTCTTCAGCGGGTACCTGAGTACGACCGAGGAAAACTTGGCGGGAGAGAGCATAATTCTCTACAAGCTCCTTTCGGACAACGAGGTTAGTGTGAGTTCGTCCACCACCCAAGAGAATGGGTACTTCACCCTGCTGCTAGACGCTCCCAGCTCGGGGATATTCTGTTACAGGGCTCGGTTCCCCGGCGACAATTATTATGAAGTATCCGAGTCATCTAGGCTGTATGTAAACACCCTCAACAAGCCGCTAGTTTTTGGAGTATACGTTGTTATCCTCTTTGCATTAGTTGGAGCGATGATGTTTATGTTCTCTCGTGGGATTGCTAGGGCGCATTATTTGAAGCCTGTCCTGCTGGGCTTCGTCTTGGGTTTTTTACTCTTGATAATTGGGGCCGGTTTCATCGGCGTTTTGGCAGCTGGTGCCATAGCAGGATATTTGTTTGCCAAAGAGGCCCGTAGGTGGACCAAACACCTTCGGATTGGTTGTATGGCCGGTTTTCTTTTCCTGCTCGTTGGCGGGCTTATTTTTGCGTATTTCCTCACTTGGTCACCTGCTGATGTGGGCCTTAATTATTCGGTAACTCAAATGGAGATATTTGGATTCTTTTTCAGCGATATTATTTTCTCTCTGGTGAATTACGCTTTGCTGGTCGGCATGGGAGCCGTGCTGGGGGGTATGCTGCGCAAACTCTTAAAGCCAGCCGAGCAGAGGCCTACTGGTAGCGGGGAAACTACCAGCAGCGGGGTAGAGCAGCGGTAGGGAACTACTCTGCCCTCATGGCAGCATGGAGTGCCCGCCGGGCTCATATGGTATTTAGCCTGTGATACCCGGAGGTCGCTGGTTCAAGAGAGGGTGGTGTGAAGCCTCTCTCGGAAATTCCAGCCCCCGCTACCAATTTTGGTTAATACTTTCGGTGACCTCTGTAGACAAGCCGCTTAAATAGAATCCCTATCTTTTTAGGTGGTGGACGGGTGAAAGCACTAACTGGGTATGAACAGGGGTTCCTAGAAGGAGTCATCGATGGAGAAGGCCATCTGTATGCTTATGAAAGCCGGCAGCAAAAAAAGTGGACACATTGGCATGTGGGACTTTCCATTGCCAACAATTCAAAAAAACTTTTAGAAAAAGTGGAACAAATCGTTGGGAAAGGTAGCTGGATATGCAAAAATGGAAAGAGTTGGGAACTTCGTTATTCATCGAATACTCTCAGATGGCTACTTCCCCAACTAAATTTGATCGTTAATAGGGAGAAAAAAGAAAAAATCCTGAAGATTCTAAGCATTTTAAAGCATGGCAGAAATCGATTTACTCCTTCTTATGACAACCGAATTCGTGCTATCCTTTCGATTAAGAGTCCATAGTTTTGTTGCTCACTTCAGGTAACCCTCTGCCTTAAGCAGCTCAGCGTTGAGCACAGCTGCCCCAGCGGCTCCTCGAATCACATTGTGTCCAGAGGCGATGAACTTGATGCCGTTCTTAAGTGCTGGATCCTTTCGCACGCGCCCGACGACCACCGCCATGCCCGGAACCGAGCCCGCGTATCGAGCGTATCGTGGCTGGGGCATGTCCTCCTCCGGCGAAACTATCACGGGCTGCTCGGGCGCGGAAGGCAGCTTGAGTTTTTGAGGTTTGGCTTTAAATTTCGAGAGCACTTCGGCGACGTCCTCGGGGCTTGCTCGCTTCCCGAGCTCGACGAAAACCGCCATGGTATGGCCATCAAGCACAGGTACCCGGTGGCAGCTCGCACTAATGCGGATCGGTGCTTGCTCAATATCCTTGCCGCTCAGCTTGCCAAGCAGCTTCAGCGGTTCGTCCTCCGCCTTGTCCTCCTCTTTTGCGATGAACGGGATAACGTTGTCCTCGATCGCCATCGATGGAACGCCCGCGTACCCCGCGCCCGAGAGGGCTTGCATCGACGCCACGAACACGCTGTTGATTCCGAAGGCGTCCAACAAGGGTTTGAGCGGGAGCACGAACACGATTGTAGTGCAGTTGGGGTTTTTCACGATGAAGCCATCCCAACCCCGTTGTTTCTTTTGAGCCTCGATGAGTTTCAGGTGGTCCGGGTTGACCTCAGGGATTATCAGGGGAACGTCGGGGTCCATTCTGAAATTGCTGGAGTTCGAGCTCATGATGAACCCGGCTTCTGCGCAAGCTGGTTCGACTTTCGCGGCTTCATCTGCGGGCATGGCTGAGAAAAGGAGCTTGGCATCCTCCACCGCCCTCGGTTCCGTCAGCCTGACCTCGACGTCTGCAACCTGCTCGGGGACCTCCTCGCTGAGGTACCACTTCGCCGCATCTCCATAGCGTTTTCCGGCAGAGCGTTCGCTGGCCGTGAGTGCAGCCAGCTCGAACCAGGGGTGGTTCAACAGCAGCTTGACGAAGTGCTGCCCCACTGTACCCGTCGCTCCCAAGACCGCAACTGGGATTTTTGCCATTTGGCCACCTCGCTATGCTATGTTTCATATGTCCTTAAAAATAGCTTAACTCAGGCCATTTTTAACCGAAGAACAAGATACACCTTTTTGGTGTTTGAGTTGCCTCGGCGAAAATATGGCCGAATGCAAAAACCACTTCTACCAGTGCCCGTCGAAAAATGTCGTTTCTGCCGGCTGGGGCGCCCTTGCCCTTTTCACGGGCGGGATCGGATTAAAAAATCGTGGAGGTTTAATCTAGAACGTAGGGGTAGTTCTCCTCTAGCCAATCGTCGGGATTCCACTCCGAGGGGTAGTATCTATATTTAAGCCAGCCAAAGCCTGGATATTCTTCCAGACCCCATCGCAATAACTCAGCGTTGATGTTAACCCATTGACCATCAATCACCGTGTAAATTACCGCGATCAACCTTTCATATTCACCGCGGTACGGGCGTCCAGTCTGCCCCCCTACGGAGAGGTCGTTGAGGTCCAAGTAAACCGTGGTGCGAAGCGGAATGAGGTTTTCTATAAATTCTGTAGCTTCCACAGACCCCGGCTGACCGGAGCGTGGTGGAGTATAGTCCGTGAGTTCCGGAGCGTCCACTCCTCCTCCGAACCTTATCCTCTCGGTTGTACCCTCGGATACTTCCCCACTCGGGTCCAATTCTTCTACTAGTTTGTATATCCCCACCTCAATGGTATCAGCGTCATTGATCCAATTTACGCTCGCGACAATTTCGTAATGCGGAGCACCTTCTGGGTGAGCAGTGACAGTTACTGGGATAGATGCCCCTTCATATCCTTCTTTGGTTGTTGTGACCGTAAAGTTGCCCGGCTGATCAAAAACGAGCGTAACCGTTCCATCGGCCCCCGACTTCTTAGTATCACCATCAACCTCTACAAACGCGTTCTCAACTGGTGAACTTCTAGATGTAACTGTGAACATCGCTTCTTCACCGACTTCGAGTCCCGTGGGCCCTGAAATTGCCAACGATTCCTCTTTTATGGAGTAGGACACTAGCTCTGTGGTTTCCCCAGTTTCATTGTTTATTGTTTTAACATACCGTTTGACATCATCCGAATGCCACAACGTGAACCATACGTTTCCATCTTCATCATAATAGACTTCCTTGAAACACGTGAACGTCCCCGCAGGCACTGTGACATCCTCCATTTTCTCCACCTTTACCGTGCTGGTTTTGGTTTCGGTTCCAGTTTGGTAAGGGGTGGTAATGGTGTAAGTTTGGGTCCTGGTCACGGAGTATTCTTTTCCGACTTCAATGGGCCATTTCTCTGCTCCTGAGTACTGATAACTGTACGTCTGGGTTCTTGTGAAAAGAAATCCTGTATAGTTCCCTGACCATTGCTCCTTCATTGTATCTCCAGTTCCCTTTTTCACCCACGTTGTTTCGCCGCTCTTGATTCCCAAAAAAGGGGGGTCGTATGATGTTTCAATAACATAAGAATCTTCATCGTCTAGCGTTTCCTCAGCGGTTACCTTGTAATGGAATGTATACGTGATATCGTTAGTTGATCGGTACACCCACTCATCCCCAATATTGTAAGTGGGTAGTTCCGCTTTGGTCCCTCCATCGCTGAGGACCAAAGTAATTGCAGCTGCGATTGTTACGATTAACGCATAGACGAGGATTCCTTTTTCCAATTTACCACTCAAATAGAGGTTTTAAGTTAGGCCCAATATATCCCGCATATCCTGCACAATACCTGGCTTTCCTTTTTCGACGACAAAACGAATCGCCTTTATTGCACCCGCCGCAAAAGTTTCACGGCTGTGCGCGTGATGCATGACTTCGACCCGTTCACCGGGTGCGGCAAACGTCACGATGTGCTCGCCCGCGATGTCGCCCGCCCTGAGTGAATGAATGTAAATTTCACCTTTCGCGCGAGGTCTTTTGCCAGCGGGTCTTCCACATTTTATGCTTTCTTTGCTCCAGCCGAACTCCTTCGCGATGATTTCCGCTATCCGAAGTGCTGTGCCGCTTGGTGAATCAGCTTTGTGCACATGATGGGTTTCGATAATCTCAACATCGTAATCCTTTCCGAGCAATCTCGCTGCGTCCCCCACGAGCTTGAAGAGGACGTTCACCCCAACCGACATGTTTGGGGCCACCACCGCGGGGATCTTGGCTTTCTTCACGGCACTCCTGATTCGCTCGAGCTGCCCCCGCGAGAAGCCGGTCGTGCCGACCACTATTGGAATACGCAGGCTCGCAGCGGTCTCGACGTTTTGCACCGCAGCATTGGCGTTGGTGAAATCGACGAGCACATCTGGCTTCGCCCGCTTTAAGGCATCCGTTAATTTTTCAGCACCGACCACCGCCACGCCTAGTTTGGTGAGGCCTGCTAACCCTCCGGCGTCTTGCCCGACGAAAGATGTTCGGGGGGCGTCGATTGCAGCAACCAACTTCATGTCACGTTGCTTCGCTATCTCGCGCAAGATAATTCGGCCCATCCGCCCGCAAGTGCCACATAATGCGACCTTTATCACTTCACCAACCCCATGTCGACCAAAACTTTGCGCAATTTCTCTTGGTTCTCAGGCTCTAGCTCGACTAACGGGAGCCTGAGCCCTCCCGCAGCCATCCCCATCCAGTTCATCGCCATCTTGGCCGGTCCTGGGTTCGTCTCGATAAAAAGCGCCTTGAACAGTGGTGCTAATTCATCGTTAATCCTTTTGGCCGTCTGGACATCACCAGACCGGAAGGAGTCTACCATCTTGACCAATTTGTCGGGCACCAAGTTTGACGTGACAGAGATGATGCCCACACCGCCGAGCTTCATGATTTCGAGCGTCAGCGGGTCATCGCCAGATATCACCGAAAATTCTTTGCCCGCGAGCTCGATTATCCGCGCGATCTGCTTCAAATCTCCGCTCGCTTCTTTTACCCCCACGATGTTTTTGACCTTGGCCAATTTCGCCATGGTCTCGGGTAGCATGTTCAAGCTCGTGCGCGAGGGGATATTGTAAATCACTTGGGGCAAATCGACCTCCTCGGCGATGCGCTTGTAGTGTTGATAGAGGCCAGCCTGGGTTGGCTTGTTGTAGTAGGGTACCACGAGCAGTGCTCCGTCTGCCCCGACCTCCTTCGCATGTTTCGTGAGCATGGTTGCCTCCCAAGTGCTGTTGCTCCCCGTTCCCGCGAGCACTGGTACCTTCCCTTTTGCCGCATCGACTACTACATCAACGACACGGTTGTGCTCTTCGTAAGATAGCGTCGCGCACTCTCCTGTTGTCCCAACCGGAACCAAACCATGAACGCCCTTCTTTATCTGAAATCGGACGTTCTCACGTAGCCCTTCCTCATCGACTTTGCCCTCTCTATCGAATGGCGTCACCATAGCCGTCATGGCGCCCTCGAACATTCACCCCACCTCCTTCATAGCCTGCCTGAGAAGTTTCATGGCGTTTTTCTGGTCTTTCCAGTTGACGAAGAAGCTAATCGATGTCCGGCTCGATAGAATCTCGATGATATTGATTCGCGCTCGCGCGAGGGGCTTTGAAAGCTTGGCTATAGCACCTGGGGCATAAATAAAGCGCTCGCTCTCCGCCATGAGCAATGCGAGGTTACCTTCGCTCGTCACCGATTTCATGAGTTTGTTTTTGGTTATGTTGTTGTGCAGCAGCTTGAGTGCCCGGCGGGAGTCATCCTCCGCAACGTAGATCGAGAACGACCTGGGACCAATCGAGACACCGAAAATGTTTATCCCGGCATTGCCCAATGGTGTCGATGTTTTCACGAGAATTCCCGGCGTGGTTTGCATCTCCCTACCGATGATCGTCAGCATTGCCAGCGGTTTTTCATATGCCCGAACACCCACGAATTCCACCTCATTTGGACCCACGATAACTGTGCCACTAGCAGATAAATTGCCGTGACAGAAGTGTATAACCTTGGCGCTTATGCCGGGGTCTTTGTAATTCATCGCTCGAGGGTGCATTACCTGTGCCCCAAAGCGTGCTAGGTCCCGCATCTCCTCGACCGAGATGCGTCCGATGAGGCGGGCTTCCTTGAGTTTATTGGGGTCTGCGCTCATCACCCCCTCGGCATCGGTGACGATGATTACCTCATCAGCGTCCAGACACTTCCCCATGAGGAACCCCGTTATATCGCTCCCCCCTCGCCCGATCGTCGTTATGTTCCCCCGCCGATCCTTTCCCAAGAAGCCGCATATCACGGGAATCACGCGCTTTTTGAGGAGGGGGAGAATGTATCGCTGGGTCAGTCGCCTCGTTTCAGCTAGATCGATGTTCGCCAAGCCGAAGTTGCTGTCGGTCACCACGGGCCACTCCTTCTGTCCTGGGTCGATGTGTCTCGCTTGCGTCCCGAGATTGCGCAGTGCAGAGGCGAAGACCCGGGCGCTCGTTCGCTCGCCCATCGCCATGATTTCGTCAAGTTCTTTTGCGCTTATCTTGCCCCTCGTACTCGCTTTCGCCGCTTGGATCAGCTTGTCGGTAGCGTGCCCCATCGCCGACACCACCACCGCAACTTGGGTCCCCCTTCGGTACTCCTGATGAACAGCCCCGCCC
>JABUBO010000043.1_pt1 | contig 31878 bp, 31 predicted proteins | sample 7240361 | NCBI WGS metagenome assembly JABUBO01 (sample SAMN07256346, study PRJNA390944) | subsurface metagenome | isolation source: Methane hydrate marine sediment | place: Pacific Ocean: Eastern North Pacific, ODP site
GAACTATCTGACGAGGAGCGGACTCACTTAGAAGCGATGACCAAAGCCATTGTCCAAAAGATACTCCACAACCCGATACAATGCCTGAAGAGTAACACTGGCAAAAGGGAAGAGTATACCCGGGTAATTAACGAACTTTTCCGCTTGGATGGGAAAAAGTCAAAGTGAAGAAGCACATCATCATTGGTTCCCGAGGCAGTCGGCTGGCTGAAATTCAAGCCAGGTGGGTGCTTACTACGCTTGCCAACATCTACCCCGATGTTGAGTTCAGCCTGACCAGGATAGCAACCAGAGGTGACCAGCAAAAGACCGTTCCTCTGGACCGAATCCCAGGTTACGGGGTGTTTGTTAAGGAGTTACAGGAAGCTTTGCTCGATGGCAGGATTGATCTGGCAGTACACAGCCTTAAGGACTTGCCTACTCAAATTCCTCAGGGGCTTTCCCTGGCTGCAGTAACAGGGAGGCTTGACCCCAGAGATGTCCTCGTCTCCCGGGGTAGAAAGCTGAATGAACTGGCTCCGAACTCCGTAATAGGTACAAGTAGTCCGAGGCGCACTGCTCAATTACTTGCCTATCGTTCCGACCTGAAGGTGGAGGGAATAAGAGGCAATGTTGATACTCGCCTGCGTAAGGTGGCCGGTGGCGAAGTTGACGGCATAATAGTGGCTGCGGCGGCAATGATACGCCTTGGTTGGGAGCATAGGATAACTGAATATTTGCCCGTGGAGCATTTCTTACCCCAGCCGGGCCAAGGAGCTTTGGGCATAGAGATAAGGGCAGACGACAGCGAAATGATGATACTTGTCCAGCCTTTGTATCATGAGTCTACCTGGCAAAGTGTGGTTGCTGAGCGTGCTTTTGTGCAGGCTATGGGTGGTGGGTGTTCAGCGGTAATTGCCTGTCTAGGAACGGTAAGCGGTGATACCCTCCAACTTCAGGGTATGGCAACTAGGAATGGTAAACCTATTTATGCTTCAGAGAAAGGTAGCGCCCTGGCTCCAGATGAAGTAGCCAAACGACTGGCACAGAGACTATTGGAAATGGGCGCAGCCCGAACTGTGATGGAGGCAAGAATATAGTGAAGCGAGGAAAGGTGTACCTGGTTGGTGCCGGTCCTGGTGACCCCGGCTTGCTTACGGTAAAGGGTTTGGACTGCCTTAAACAAGCCGATGTGGTTATATACGACCGTCTCCTTGATGATAGCCTTCTTGGCACAGCCCGCCCCAATGCCGAAAAGTTATATGTAGGTAAATCAGCCCGGTGCCATAGCATGGAGCAGGAGGCAATAAATCGGCTGCTGGTAGAAAAGGCTCAACAGGGCAAGATAGTAGTCAGATTAAAGGGCGGCGACCCTTTTGTTCTGGGACGGGGAGGAGAAGAAGCCGAGGCTTTAGCTATGAAACATGTTCCATTTGAAGTGGTGCCAGGGGTGTCATCAGCATTGGCTGTCCCAGCCTATGCTGGTATCCCGGTGACTCATCGCCGTCTGGCTTCTTCGTTTACCGTGGTAACCGGGCACGAGGCTGCTGACAAGGACGAGTCAACCATTGCCTGGGATAAGCTGAGCACATGTGCCGACACTTTGGTGTTTCTAATGGCAGTCGGAAATTTGGGGCACATAGTTGACCGATTGATACAAAATGGCAGACCACCCTCGACACCGGTGGCGGTGATAGCTAATGGCACCAGTCACCGGCAACAGACCATAGTCGGCACGCTTGAAGACATCGTATCTCGAGCCGAGCAGGAAAACTTTCAACCACCGGCAGTAATAGTAGTTGGCGAAGTAGTCCGGCTTCGGGAGCGCCTCCGCTGGTTCGATAGCCAGCCACTCTTTGGCAAGCGTATTCTGGTTACCAGGGCTCGGCATCAGGCAAGCCAGTTGAGCCAGCTCCTGCTCAAACGTGGTGCTGTGCCCATTGAAATGCCGGCCATAGAAATCCAGCCACCACCTACCCACGATGGGCTCGACCAGGCTATCTTGAATCTGAAGAATTATCACTGGATAATCTTTACTAGCGCCAACGGTGTTGACGCCTTTTTCCACCGACTATGTAGCCTGAACCTGGACGCCCGATGGCTGAAGGATGTTCGCATCGGGGCTATTGGTTCCGCCACCGCCAGTGCTCTTGAACAAAGGGGGTTACGTGCTGATTGCGTTCCGAAAAAATATACCAGCAAAAGCTTGTTAGCCCAGCTTCAACACCAAGACATAACTGGATGTCGAGTTCTCCTGCCCCGAGCTGATATTGCCGGGAAGGAATTAACCTTGGGACTAGCTCAGCTTGGCGCTGAGGTACATGAGGTAACCGCTTATAGAACAGCTCCCGATACCAGGGGTGTTTCTCAAGCAAAGCAAATGCTTTTGGCAGGGCAAATTGACATTATTGCCTTCACAAGCTCCTCCACGGTGGCTAATCTGGTAGCTGCGCTGGGTAAGAAACGAGAGGCGATGAATAAGGCTTTAATAGCCTGCATCGGTCCTAAAACCGCAGCTACTGCTACCAAGGCTGGTTTGAGGGTAGATATAGTTGCCCAAAAGCATACCATCCCTGGCTTGGTAGAAGCCATGGAACAGTACTTCCAAAGGAGGGGAAATGAGTAATTTCCCACAGCTGCGTTTGCGTCGTCTTCGCCGCACTGAAGGGCTGCGTGCCCTGTTTCGGGAAACCCATGTTGATATCAGCGACCTGATTTATCCCCTCTTCGTCGTTGAAGGTAGCCAAACAAAAGAGGAGATAGCTTCAATGCCCGGTATCTTTCGCTACTCAGTGGACTTGCTACCCAAGGAGGCTGAGGAGATAGCCAAGCTTGGTCTGCCGGCGGTAATCCTTTTCGGTATTCCCCAATATAAGGACGAATTCGGCTCCGGAGCCTACCATTCTGAGGGAGTTATCCAGAAAGCAATAAAAGTTATAAAGGGAGCGGTGCCAGAGTTAGTGGTGGTGACTGATGTCTGCCTGTGTGAATATACTAGCCATGGTCACTGCGGGGTGGTGGTAAATGGCTATGTGGATAATGACAAAACCCTTGAGCTCCTTGCCAAGACCGCCGTGTCTCAAGCTCAAGCCGGTGCCGATATGGTGGCACCTTCCGACATGATGGACGGAAGAGTGAAGGCGATTCGGCAGTCCCTGGACAAGAATGGGTTTCATCTGGTTCCAATCATGTCCTACGCTGCAAAATATGCATCTGCTTTCTATGGGCCTTTCCGCGAGGCGGCCCAGTCCACACCCCAATTTGGTGACCGTCGTTCCTACCAGATGGACCCACCCAACTGGCGAGATGCATTGAGGGAGGTGGAGCAGGATATTGCTGAAGGAGCCGATATAATAATGGTGAAGCCAGCGCTAGCTTACCTGGATGTGATACGCAAGGTGCGCGACATCTTTCATCACCCTCTGGCCGCCTATAATGTAAGTGGTGAGTTTGCCATGGTAAAAGCGGCAGCCCAGCGTGGCTGGATAGATGAACCTCGGGTGGTGTTAGAGATTCTGACGGCTATCAAGAGAGCCGGAGCTGACGTTATCATTACCTATCATGCTAAGGAAGCCGCTCGCTGGCTATCCTAGAGCCGATGGTGGCAATATGAAAGAGCTGAAACGTTCTAGGGAGCTTTTTGAGGAGGCGCAGCGATACCTCCCCGGAGGTGTCAACAGTCCGGTGCGGGCTTTCAAAGCGGTTGGGGGAGAACCTCTGTTTATAGGACGCGGAAAGGGAGCTACAATCTATGATGAAGACGGCAATGAATTTATAGATTACGTTGGCTCATGGGGTGCCCTCATTCTAGGTCACTCCCATCCGCAGGTAGTAGAAGCTACTAAGAAAGCAATTGAGCGTGGTACCAGCTTCGGAACCCCTACTGAACTGGAAACAGTCCTGGCAAAGATGGTCTGCGCCGCCATGCCCTCTATGGAGATGGTCCGCTTTGTTAACTCAGGCACAGAAGCTACCATGAGTGCTATTCGCTTAGCTCGGGCGGCTACTGGCAGGGACAAGATAGTAAAGTTCGCTGGTTGCTATCACGGTCATTCAGATGGGTTGCTAACCAAGGCCGGGTCAGGAATGGTGACCCTGGGACTACCCGGCTCTCCCGGCGTACCTTCCTCTTTCACTTCTGAAACTCTGGTCGCGGCTTACAATAATTGGCAAATGATAGAGCAGCTCTTCGCTAAGTTTGGAGGAGAGATAGCAGCCGTAATCGTGGAACCGATAGCTGCCAATATGGGTGTGGTACCCCCGCAGCCTGGCTTTCTGGGGCACCTGCGCAGCCTGACCCATAAGTCTGGTGCACTCCTTATCTTTGATGAGGTAATTACTGGTTTTCGGGTTGCTTACGGTGGTGCCCAGGCCCTATATAAAGTAGCCCCTGACCTCACCTGTCTGGGAAAAATCATAGGCGGTGGGTTGCCGGTAGGAGCTTACGGTGGTCACCAAGAGATTATGGAAATGGTTGCTCCTGTCGGTTCGGTGTATCAGGCAGGGACTCTCTCCGGAAACCCAGTAGTCATGACCGCGGGAATTGAGACGCTCAGAATCTTAAGCCAGCCCCAAGTGTATAGCGAGCTTGAAGCACGGTCATCTCTTCTGGAAAAAGGCATTAGCGAAGCCGCCAACAAAACCGAAATAAGTATACGGGTATCAAGGGTAGGCTCAATTTTTACCATCTTCTTCACTAAGGAACCGGTAATAGATTACGAAACAGCTACTAAGGCAGACACCGAGCTTTATGCCAGATTCTTTCACCAAATGTTATCTCAGGGCATATACCTGCCACCTTCGCAGTTTGAAGCTACTTTTGTCTCTGCTGCTCATACCAATGCAGACATTGAGGCTACCGTTGAAGTTGCTAAGAGAGCCTTTAGTTCCTTGACATAGGAGATTTTTTAAAAAACCTTAAAAGGTATTGACAGGACTTATTTTTAGTAACATAATACCACCGAAACAGTAATGTATTTCAGATAATTAGGTGGTTTAGCTAAGACTGTCAAGCAAAGGAAGATACTCGAGGCGAGCAATGCCTAACCTGGCTGTTAACTTTTGGGCAAGGTCTAATCCAGATTAAAGATATTGAAAGCCAAAGTTTAGGGCGGATGATATTTGTGGTGTAGCGGGAAAAGGGGGTGGTGCCGTTGAGAGTATAGTGTGTTAATTTAAACAGCGTTCTAGTAGTTGCTACCAATTAATCCAATAAAAGGAGGGATGCTGTGCAAGAAAAGAAGGGTATTAACTGGTCTTCTCTGTGGAGGGTAGAAGACTGGTGGGCTTGCTGGATTGGCTGGCTAATTTTGGTGCTGGCCTGGGTCGGGATAATGCCCGCAACTATCAAATATGGCACGTGGTCAGCCGCAGCTGATATCTTCCCCAAGGGGATGGCGACGCTGTGGCCAGTTGGCATCGGCACGTTCCTCTTCGTCGTTGTAGTAACCCTCATTGGTTGCGCTTTCATGAAGAGGAATCTCCGCCTCTACATCCCCGGCTTTCTCATCATCTTCTTGTTAGTTGTCCTGGCCGAGGTCATAGCCCATCAGACCCAAATCAAATACTGGGGAATTCCCTACGTCCTCTGGGCACTGGCTTTTGGCCTCATCATCAGCAATTTCTTCGGCGTCCCCAAGTGGCTGAAAGCCGGCGTCATGACTGAGTACTTCATCAAGATTGGACTGGTCTGCATGGGGGCGACCATCATGTTCCAAGTGGTAATGAAGGCAGGTGGCGTTGGCATGGGACAGGCTCTCCTGGTGGTGGGGGCAGTGTGGTTCTTTACCTACTGGATATGCAGGCGGTTTGGCTTATCGGAACGCTTCTCCAGCATCATAGCTACCGGCAATTCTATTTGCGGCGTTTCAGCATCCATTGCTGCCGGCGGAGCGGTCAAGGGGGACCCCAAGGAAGTTAGCTATATCATCGCCTGGCTGATGGTTTGTGCCGTAATATTGATTATAGTTATGCCCCCCATAGCTAGAGCTATGAATCTGCCGACAAATATGGCTGGTGCCTGGGTCGGTGGGGTTATTGACAATACTGGCTCAGTGGTAGCCGCCGGGGAGATAATTGGCACCAAGGCATCACTGGAGGCGGCAGCTATGGTCAAGATGGCTCAGAACATTCTCATCGGCTTCGTCGCCTTCATCCTGGCTATCTGGGCTACCATGAGTCTGGAGCGAAAGGCGGGGGCGGCAAGACCTTCATATATGGAAATCTGGTACCGCTTCCCCAAGTTCATTGTCGGCTTTGTCGTCGCCTCACTAATTATCACCTTCCTGGTGGTACCAAGCGTGGGCTCAGATGCAGCGGGCACGGTCTCCGGATTGTGCAAGAATTACCGTAGCTTCTTCTTCGCCATGGCTTTCGTCTGCATCGGTCTGGAAACTAACTTTAAGGAGTTGGTTACGGTTGGCGGTGGCAGACCGGCTGCTGCCTACTGGATTGCCCAGCTAATGAATGCATTCTGGACGCTGGGGGTAGTCTGGGTCCTCTGGTCCGGATGGCTCTTCACTCCACCCATCCTGCCAGATTGACGGTAACGGAAAAGAAGGGGGTTCCCCAAAGGAACCCCCCTCTTGCGTCAGAGTCCGTAGAACTTGTAGCAGTTACGGCAAAGGTCAGGGGGTGGTAGTAGAACAGCCGGCTTCCTCAGAGATGTCGTCTGAGCTAACGGTTCCAAGAAGGCAGCCGAGGTGCTGCGCACCCTTGGCATTGCTGATAGTGCCACGGCAGTCATGGTATCTAATCTACTCGTTTGCAAGCGGCGGGCAAAAGCTTCCCGGAAGGAGTGAGCCGCTTGACCCTTCATTACCCGGTCAAGCCCGTCGGTAACCTTGCCAAAGCTGAAGCGAGACAGGTGCTCTTCCTTTCCCCAGAAAAGCCTGGGGATATCGCCCCGGCAGGGAAGGGCGAGATATGGGCAAGGTGCCACTTCTCCCCATACCGTAATCCAGACATTGTGCACCGGGTCAGCATCGCACATCAAAACGTCACTGCTGGGTCTCAACGGGTATATATGTACCTTGACCCCTAACTCTTTACCCCTTGTTTGCGCTTCATCAGTCAGCTCAGCCTGGTGGAGGTCAGGGGAAAAGCTAAAGGCTTTGAGGGCGTCTACTTCAGCAGTAGGGGTATAATCGAGATTCGGGGCTACCACTCCATCTGCCCCCAATTTGGCAGCTAACGTCACCAGTTCCGGCAGCTCCTCCAGGTTAGGCTTCATCATCTGCATAACGAGATTCACCTTTGGGCGAGGCTTGAGCTGGCACAGATAAGAGATATTGGCGCAAATCTGGTCAAGGTGGGAACCGAGCCGGAGAGAATCATTAGTTGCCGCTCGAGCCCCGGCTAATGAAATTGCTACTAAGTCAACGCCTATTCGGCAAGCCTCGAGGCTTGCCGCCTCGTCCAGTAGCACAGCGTTGGTAGTCAAACTTACCCGTCCATGCCTTTCTTTAATAGCTGCTGCCATATCCCATAGACGGGGATGAAGTAGCGGCTCCCCCCACCCTTGCAGATGCACCTGCCTTGTGCGTCGGACAAAAGGGAGTAGTGAAGAGAACGTTTCCCAGGGCAAGTGAGCCGTGCCCCAGCGGTCAGCCAGAACAGTGCGGGGACAGAAAATGCACCGCAACTGGCAAGCAGTAGTTACTTCAAGTTGCACAATCCGGGGTAGCGCCATAGTCCATCACAACCTATGCAATATTTCACTCATATTATACCACAAGCTAAGACCACCAATCTCCCGCTCAACCGATTGACACGGGAGAATAGCCGGTGCTATCATTCTAAATCGGTGGGGGTGGGGGGTTATGCAGACAAAGTATGGCATTATCCTCTCCTACGAGGAGTCGTTTGCCAGAGCTGTTGCCCTCGGAGTGATAATAAGGGAACCCCTGACGGTATGGCACTTCATGATACCAGCCGTGTTTATTTTTGATTTTTTCCGAAGGAAGAGGGACACTGAAATATTCACCAGGAATTTTCTGTTTGTCAAAAAGCTGGCTCTTGACGCTGCCCTTGACATAAACAAAGGTGAAGATAGGCAAAGCAGACTTGCCAGGATTGAGAACGAAACTAGAGATAGGCTCACCTCTCAAAAACTTTATTCTTGGGGGATACACCAGGGGCAAATGAAAGAAGTAAATTTGCTCATTGACCATTATTTTAAACTGCTTGAGGCTGAAGGCAATAGTTATGAATCTCTGATAAAAAATGCCTACCAGACTCAGGAGAATTATGAGGCTTTATTACACCAGCTTACCTCGATTGAAAGAGAAATAGACCGAGCCGTTATTAAGACCTTGGGTGAGACCGAAGAGATTTGGCAGTCAATGTTGACCAAACACACAGTAATAGACGAAATGAGGACAAGGGGAGTGCGCAAACTCTTCTTAAAGGCAAGGTAGGGCTGACAATGAGAGGAATTCTGCCGACGTTTGTAGATACAAAGTATAGCATTATTCATTCCCGGGAACGGCGGCTGGCTAAAGCTGTTGCCAGAAGCATAGTGAAAATGCCAGAAATCACGATATGGGCATTTATGATCCCGTTCATTTTCTTCTTCATTTTTATAAGATACAAGAGAGCCAGTGAAACCTTTGTGCTGAATTTCCTGTTTACCAAAAAGCTGGCACTTGATGCTGCCCTTGACATTATAAAGAAGGGTCAATCCAGGCAAGATGTGCTCGCCCGGATTGAGGATAGAACAAGTGACATACTGGCTGCTGACAAAGGGGGGGTTTACTCTGAGAAAATACGCCGGCAGCAAATGAATGAGATAAACTTGCTCCTTGACCACTATCTTAAGCTGCTTGAGGCTGAAGGCAATAGTTATGAATCTCTGATAAAAAATGCCTACCAGACTCAGGACAATTATGAAGCTTTTTTGCGCGAACTCACACTGGCAGAAAAGGCAGTAAACCGGGTAGCTATTCAAACTGTGGGTAGGACTGAAGATGCCACCGAGCTAGTGTCGGGGATGGAAAAAGCTACGGAAAGAATAAGGACGCAACAAGCCGAAAAAATCTTCTCTTGAAGTATTGCGCTCTAATAGCTTACTAAGGATTCACCCGTTTGGCAGCCAGCTTACCAAACTAAAAGTACTGCTGGAAGTGGTTACGGAAACTTAGATAGCTATCTCTCCTAGACAAAGGAGGAGACCAGTGAGGAGGAGAAGGTTCCTCATCGGTGGGTTTATCGTATTTCTTGCCGTAGGCTATCTGGGCTATATAGGGTTCCAGGAGGCAGCCACCTATTACTATACGGTTGGCGAACTTTTAGAGCAGGGAAGCTCAATCTATGGCGAGAATGTGCGGGTGAACGGGCAGGTTGCCCCTGGCTCGGTGGAGCAGGAGGCTGCAGGACGCATACTGAGGTTCACCATTATTGATGGAGAAGAGAGCCTGCCGGTGGTTTATCAAGGGATTGTCCCTGATACCTTCAAGGTTGGCAATGAGGTTGTCATCGAAGGCCATCTTAATTCAGCCGGTATTTTCCAGGCACACACTCTTATGCCGAGGTGTCCCTCGAGATATGTGCCTAAAAAATGAGATTCGATTTGGGAAAGTAACTTATGGCAGATATAGGCTACATCGCTCTATTTCTAGCACTGGTAGCCTCGATTTACTCAGCTATTGCCTTCGTGTTTGGGGTAAGGGGAAGACACCCGGCATTGACTGACAGTGCCAGGAAGAGTCTTCTTGCTGTCTGTGGGCTGGTTTCTATTTCGGTAGCGGTTCTAGCCTATGCGCTCCTCACTCATGATTTCCAGATAGAATATGTCGCCTCCTACACTAGCCGTGATATTTCCCTGCCTTACCTCCTAAGCGCTTTATGGGCGGGTAATGACGGTTCGCTACTCTTCTGGGGGTGGCTCCTCTCTATATTTGCCGCAGTGGTAGTGCTCCAAAAGCGAGATAGAAACAGGGAGCTGGTGCCCTATGCCTCCTCAATTATCATGGTCACCGAGGCCTTCTTCCTCATTCTATTGCTCTTTGTTTCGAACCCTTTCCACAAACTCGCCTCAGTCCCCGCGGAGGGGATAGGTCTTAACCCCTTGCTTGAGAATCCGGGAATGATATTTCACCCGCCAACTTTACTGGCGGGTTATGCTGGTTTTACCATCCCCTTTGCCTTCGCTATAGCCGCCCTGCTGACCAGGCGGCTGGGCGATGACTGGATAATAGCGGCAAGAAGATGGACGCTTCTGGCCTGGCTCCTCCTCGGGGTTGGTAATATTATTGGCGCCTGGTGGGCATATGTGGAGCTTGGCTGGGGAGGCTACTGGGCGTGGGACCCGATAGAGAACGCCGGCTTGATGCCCTGGCTAATGGCAACCGCCTTCCTTCACTCCATTATGATGCAAAGAAGAAGGGGATTGTTCAAGGTCTGGAATATGGTGCTGATAATACTAACCTTCAGCCTGGTGATATTTGGCACTTTCCTGACCCGGAGTGGTATCCTTTCCTCGGTTCACACTTTTGCCGAGTCGGTCTTAGGACTCTTCTTCTTGACCTTTTTTAGTGTCACCCTCTTTGGCTCACTGGGCTTACTCTACTACCGCAGTGAACAGTTGAAGGGTAAGGCGGAGATGGGGTCCCTTGTCTCCAAGGAGAGCACTTTCCTGCTGAATAATCTGCTCTTGGTTGGTGCTACCTTTGCTATCTTGTTGGGGACGGTTTTTCCCGTGATATCCGAGGTGGTACGTGGGGTCAAGATTAGTGTTGGAGCGCCCTTTTTCAATCAGGTAAATGGGCCTATTTTCCTAGCCATTATTCTTCTTGCCGGCCTTTGCACCCTCATTGGTTGGCAGCGGTCATCAATCAAAAACCTGACTCGCAATTTTCTCTGGCCGCTTGGGGCAGCTCTAGTTCTGGGGATAGGTCTTTTCGTTTTGGGGGTAAGGGAGTGGTATGCCCTTATCGCCTTCTCCTTATGTGGCTTCGTCCTCTCTACCATACTCTATAAGTGGTTCCGAGAAACAAAAGCACGCCACCGGATGAGGGCAGAGAACTACCTGAAGGCATTTTGGGGCTTGATTGGGACTAATAGACCTCGCTATGGTGGCTATATAGTTCACATTGCTATTATCCTCATCGCCATCGGGGTCATCGGTTCCTCTTTTTACGATGTAGAAACGGAAGCCATACTTAAGCCTGGTGAGTCGATGACTATCAAAGGCTACACCCTCACTTATAAGAACATGGACCATTATCAAACCCCGAGTAAGCTGGTGGCTACTGCCACCCTCTCTGTCTATAACGAGGGGAAATTGATAGGCGAGTTAACCCCGGAAAAATACTTTCACCGCAGCTACCAGCAGCCGGTGACTGAGGTGGCCATCCGCACTACTCTCCTTGAAGACCTATATGTCATCCTGATTGGCTGGGACGAGGACGGCACCACTGCCTTCAAGGTTCTGGTCAACCCGCTGGTTAACTGGATATGGATTGGAGGAGGAGTGCTGGTTCTAGGCGGGTTGCTCGCTTTCTGGCCAGGACAAGGAGGAGATAGATATGGGTGTGAAGATGACTTTGAGAATGGCAAGGGTGATAAATAGTGGAGAGAACTAGTCCTGCTTCCCAAGTTTTGGCGATCCAGGTCCAAGGGCTTACCAAGTCCTTCGGTAGTCACCTTGCTTTAAGAGGGATAGACCTTGAGGTGAGGCAGGGGGAGTCTGTTGTCGTCTGTGGTCCCAATGGGGCAGGGAAGACTACCTTAATCAAGGTGCTGGCCAGCATCATGAATCCCTCCTCGGGGAGGGTTCTGGTTGATGGACTGAATCTTAAAAACAATGCTGAGGAACTCCGACGCAGGATTGGCGTAGTTACCCACCAGACTTTCCTTTACAGCAATCTCACCACCTATGAAAACCTGGAATTCTACAGCCGTATGTACGATGTGCCCACAGTTAAGGAGCGAATTCACGAGGTGGTAGCCATGTTGGGAATGACATCTCGCCTTTATGATCGAGTGGGCACCCTTTCCCGGGGTATGCAGCAAAGGCTGTCCATCGCCCGCTCCTTGCTCCATAAGCCGTCCATAATGCTGCTGGATGAGCCAGAAACGGGGTTAGACCAGCAGGCCGTCTCCATGCTCTGGGAGGCATTGCCAACGGAAGGGGAGGGAAAACGCACCATCATCCTTACCACCCATAGCCTGGAGCGAGGACTCGAACTGGGCGAGCGTCTGCTGATTTTAGACCAGGGAAAGATTGTTTACCAGAGTTCAACACAAGCCTTAGACTTGGCAGACTTGAAGCAAGCCTACCAGCGTAGCACGAGGGTTAGAGCATGAGATTCTGGCGTAAGGTCATAGCCATCGCCGGTAAGGACGCTCTCTCTGAGATGCGAGCTAAGGAGATCGTACCTTCGGTGCTGGTTTTTGCTCTTTTAGTGATAGTGATATTCAATTTTGCCTTTGGAGCAAGCCAGGACACGCTGGTGCTGGTAGCCCCAGGTATTCTATGGGTGACCTTTGCCTTTGCCGGGGTATTGAGTCTCAACCGTTCCTTTATCGTGGAGAAGGAGGAGGATTGCCTTGAGGGATTAATGGTATGTCCTATAAGCCGAGAGGTTATCTATGTCGGCAAGATGCTGGGATGCCTGCTTTTTATGCTGATTATTGAGGCAGTAGCGCTGCCTATCTTTGCTTTCCTCTTCAATCTGGTTCTTTCGCTCCAGCTCGTTGCCATTACAGTTTTAACTACGATAGGATTTGTCGCTGTCGGCACCCTATTTTCAGCCTTAGCGGTTAATACCAAGGCGCGGGAGCTGGTGCTGCCCATTCTCTTCCTTCCCATCATTGTCCCCATAATCATTTGTGCAGTTAGGGCTTCAGGGCTGGCACTTTCAGGCGAACCGTGGAGTAGCCTGTCCTCCTGGCTTCAGATAATAGGCGCTTTTGATGCCATTTTCCTAGTGGTGTCGTTTTTAATCTTTGCCTTCGTCATCGAACAATAGCGGTGAAGCATGAAACAGAGTCATGTATTTAGAAGTGGGTTACTGGGACTGAGCTTCATTCTCTTGGTAGCGGCTTTGTACCTGGTATTCATCTATGTCCCTACTGATGAGACTATGGGGATTATGCAACGGATATTCTATTTCCATGTCCCAGTAGGCTGGGTAGCCTTCTTGGCCTTCTTCATCGTGTTCTTAGGCAGTATCCTGTATCTCTGGAAACGGCAGAGCAAATGGGACGTCATCGCCAGCTCCTCAGCCGAGGTGGGTATTGTCTTCACCACCTTGGTTCTGATTACAGGCTCTATCTGGGCCAAGCCTATTTGGGGTGTGTGGTGGGTCTGGGATGCCCGGCTCACTACCTCGCTCGTCCTCTGGCTTATCTATGTAGCCTATTTTATAGTCCGCGCCTACGCCACGGAGGAGCAGCGGGGTGCCAGATTTGCCGCAATAGTAGGCATCGTCGGGTTCATAGATGTGCCCATTGTTGCTCTAGCCATTACCCTATGGCCAACACAACACCCTGCTCCCGTCATCTTCCAGGGAGGTTTAACTCCTCCCATGTTGCTAACGCTACTAGTCTGCCTTGCCGCCTTCACTACTTTATATCTTCTTTTATTGATTCAACGAGCTTCAATGAAGAATGACGAAGGCGAAATGAAGAGACTGAAGGAATTATGTAGTTGGGGATACGATTAAGGAGGTAAGCAGAATGGAGAATGCTGGCTATCTATTTGCTGCTTTCACTATAATCTGGGCGTTGGTTTTCGGCTACGTACTTGTTCTGTTTGGTAGACAGAGAAGGCTGCGGCGGGAAATCGACTCACTAAAAGAGGCACTTAAGGAAAAAGGGCTCGAACAATAAAGAGACACGCTCCAGTTAGTGAGCTTGACTTTCTATTTGACAAAGGCGATAATGATGAACGGCGCTTACTCTGTGAGACGATCTGCAAGCAAGTTTATGTTCGTGATGGCAAGATTGTCAATATGGATATGAATCCCCTTTTGCACTCATTACCGCATGTCTAAAGGTTCGGAATCCGTCCTAAGTGGGCAGCCAGATTTTTGATAGTCAGTGTTTCTTTTTTAGGTGGCGCATTCGTCTAGGGGTTTAGGACACCTCCCTCTCAAGGAGGAGATCACCGGTTCGAATCCGGTATGCGCTACCAAACAGGATAAATGGTAAAACTTTTGAGAAGAGCTTTGCCTTGGCATATTAAGGGAGATTTCGCGTCCCCTTAGCTCCTATGAGTTGCCCAGAGGCATTCTTAATAAGCTAGTCAAACTACGCGGTCTGACCCTGCCATAACATTAGATGTCAAATCCATAAGCTTGTAATCGCATTCCAACAGGTGTTATCATTCGTTTTGCTGTAGGACATAAACGCACAGCTGATGACCTGACAAGCCTTTAATCGCTTTTAGTTACTGATAAAATGTTTGCCGGCATTATGAGACGATTAGCACTGCTAGTAGCTATTGGACTATGCGTCCAACTCGGTTTTCCTAGCTTGGTACAATCAGCGCCGGAAGACTCTATTCAGGTCAAGGAATTGAATTTCGTTTTTCTTCATGGTGCTGGTGGCCATGTCTGTGCTTTGCAGCTTCTGGCTGATTCTATTATGGAGCAGCTACCGGCGCATATCCTTGGCTACGAACAAGCCAACCCTGGCACTAAGGTTCGGGTTGATACATTGGAAAGATGTTACCCCAACGATGTAGATATTAATACTTGGGCTAATAACATCGCTGACAGCATCGACAAGCATTTCCATAACAAGAAGAATCTAATCCTAATTGGGCATAGTATGGGAGGCAAGGCAGCCCTTTATGCAGTAGCACGGAATATAGGCGATTTAGCTAACAAGGTGGCACTGGTGGTAACTATCAATAGTCCTATTAAGAGCCTGCAAGAGTATTATGTTACCGGCGGTGGACCTGTATTGGAGTATTGTCGAGCCCGATGGTTACTTTCCGACCGAGGAGTCTGCAATTCTATAGTCTACCATGATAGCTCTCAGGATGGGAGCTGGGTAGGTCGCAATAAACACTGGTTGGCTTTTATATCGGGTGAAGCTGCACCGATTAGTGAGCAGTTTGATGTTGGTGGCGTTGACGCTCTGCCCAGAAACATGGATGACGGTGCTATACCGGTCTCAGCTCAATATTCTGATGGTGCTGATGTAATCTACTATGGGGAATATAGTCATAGCGATTTTGCAGTCTTAGACGAAGTAGCTGAGTTCATGGCGGATCAAATCCTCCACTATATTTTTGGCGGGCGTATAGAATGCTCCGTCTTTGCTAGGAGTGGTAATTTCGAGCATAAAGCCGATTGGCTATTGGGAACGGACTACTGGGACGATGTTATCGGTGAAGTTCTTGCCAGTAGTGGTAGGCTGCGGCATAAAAATGAGTCCTATACCAAGTGGCAAGAGTGGGAGGATGTGGTCGGGGAGTGCCCTCCTCAGAGCAAGCGGAGTAGCGGCCGGGTTAGTCAAGTGTCCCTCCCGTTTCTTACCAGCATTAAGCAAGCTCGTTGGTTAAGTTCTGATAACCCTGAAGATTGTCGGCTCTACTTGCGAACCAGAGCTGCCCCCAGAACTTCTGTGCAGGCAGACTGGAAGATTTACCAGCGGGGGTTACTGCCCGCGGGAATTGAGCGCGACCATTATGAAGTTGAAATAGTCACTGGCACGCCCCTCACCGGTATTAGACGCATATCATGGGCAACTGATGACCCTCGTGACTCGAGGTTGCGAATATGGTCAGAAGCGGAAAGCCCCTTCCGGTGGTTTGAAGCTGAATGGAGAGTCTACTCTAAAGAAAGCCGACAAAGGAAAGTCATTGACGAAATTCCCGGGGAAACTTTGTTGGACACTAAATTGGGCAGCTAACAATCTTGTTACTGGATAGTTGGAGAGCCATGCTATCCTACCTGACGACGACTGTGTGTTGCTGCGTTCTGTAAAACCAACCCGGGAAATGCCAGCAGTATTCCAACCAGCCATTGTTGTGTGGTAATCAGTACCAGGATGCCGCCAATAGTGAAGATTAAACCGATAGCCCACCCGGTCCAGCTAGCAATGCGTGTTACCCGTTCATAATTGCCAGTCGCCTTCCACAGGAGTGCCCGCAAAACCCTGCCTCCGTCTAGGGGAAAACCAGGGATAAAGTGGAACAAAGCCAGCATAAAATAAATAAATGCCAACCACTGGACGAGCACATCAACTACAATGTTGTCAGTGTGAGCCAGTACGATATAAACCACATAAAATATTCCGGCTATTATCAGGTTAGACAACATTCCAACCACAGCTAATAACAGCTCAAGAGAAGGGAGAGTATCCTCTTTGGCTATCTGAGACACCCCTCCAAAGACAAATAAAGTAACACGCTTTACCGGGGTACCTTTACTGGTAGCTATGAAACTGAGGACAAATTCGCGAATAGTTATAGCTATGAAAAAAAGCAAGCTGGCGGCTATTCCAAGCATTATCCTCTGCCATAAGGGATAAGCCGTCGAGAACTGGGTCACCACGGCTGCTGTTATCAAGACAATAGCCGCAAGCCAGGTATAATGTAATCGTACCCGAACCCCGAAAATCCGACCTAGATTAGGGGTACTTCTCATCTTCCTCTCCAGGGTAATATAACCGATGAATTCATATCGTAAGGTAGTGTAGCTACCAACATGTGTCCTTAGCAAAATTGACACAGCTCATGGTATTGGGCATTTTGGATAGTTAGCTTGTTTTTGTCAAGCTCTCTCAAGTCCGCAATATGACGGGTTATCTAATTTCCGTAATCTGGCAGAACGCGGGCAAACCCAAAAAGCCTGACGCTGTTGACTCTCACTGAAGTAGATACTATAATTTGTCTTGGAAGACAGGACACATAGGGAATGTCCTTGTTCGCGATTATTTTCCAGCTGTAAAAGATAAGAGTAGTAATACCTCTGATTGACTGGGTCCAGGTGCTGAACGCCACGGAGAAAGTTCTGTCTATTGGACAACTTGCTCTACCAAGGCTTGACTTTTATATCATTACATTTTTATAATACTCAAGCTAGTTAATATTTGGTGGCGAATCCTAATACGCAGTGGTGCCCGAGTAGCGCAATGGTAGCGCAACCGACTTGTAATCGGTAGGTTAGTGGGTTCGAGTCCCCTCTCGGGCTGAGGCGCTTAGCTTTAAATGGTGGCATAGGGAGGGGTGCCGGAGTGGTTAATCGGAGCAGTCTGTAAAATTGCCGCCCTGACGGGCTACGCAGGTTCGAATCCTGCCCCCTCCACCATAGTTCAAATATAGTAGAGCCTAGACTAGACACGGACTATAAAAGTCAGTATAATTAGGACTAGTGCCCACATAGCTCAGCAGGTAGAGCACGTCTTTGGTAAAGACGAGGTCACCAGTTCGAATCTGGTTGTGGGCTCGGGATAAAAAAGGGGGAGTAAAATGGCAAAAAGGAAATTTGAGCGGACTAAACCACATGCAAATGTGGGCACTATTGGTCATGTTGACCATGGAAAAACTGTCTTGACTTCAGCGATAACCAAGGTGTTATCAACAGTTGGTCCTACGGAGTATCGTCCGTTTGATAGCATTGACAATGCGCCTGAGGAGAAGACACGGGGATTAACCATTGCTATCGCTCATATTGAGTATGAGACCGATAAACGCCACTATGCTCATATTGATTGTCCGGGACACGCTGATTATATTAAGAATATGATAACCGGGGCTGCCCAAATGGATGGGGCTATATTGGTGGTAAGCGCTCCTGATGGTCCTATGCCCCAGACTAGAGAGCATATTTTGTTAGCCCGCCAGGTGGAGGTTCCAGCCATTGTAGTTTGTCTACATAAAGTCGATTTGATGGAGGATGAGGAGCTTTTGGAGCTGGTGGAGATGGAGCTAAGGGAACTGCTTAGTAAATATGGTTTCCCCGGTGATGAGATACCGGTGGTGAGGGTAAGTGGACTCAAGGCTGGAGAGTGTGGCTGCGGTAAGCGGGAGTGCAAGTGGTGTGGTGGCATCTGGAACCTGCTGGACGCGGTAGATAGCTATATTCCTATTCCGGTGCGGGCTAAAGACCAACCGTTTTTGATGCCAGTGGAGGATGTTTTTAGCATTAAGGGTAGGGGCACTGTGCCCACGGGCAGAGTTGAGAGGGGTGTGGTTAAGCCCATGAATGAGATTGAGATTGTTGGCCTACACCACGAGCCCCGCAAGACGGTAGTTACCAGCCTAGAGATGTTTCATAAGATCCTGGATTATGCTGAGCCGGGCGATGCTGTTGGCTGCCTGCTCAGGGGGGTAGAACGGGATGAGGTAGAGCGAGGTCAGGTATTGGCTGCCCCTGGTTCTATTAAACCACATACTTATGCCGAAGCTCGGGTATATGTTTTGAGTAAAGAGGAGGGAGGCAGGCATACGCCTTTCTTTAGCGGATACAAGCCCCAATTTTATATCAGGACTACAGATGTCACCGGAAGCGTTGAACTACCAGAAGGGGTGGAGATGGTTATGCCTGGTGATAATATAACAATGAAGATAAAACTTATTTATCCTGTGGCCCTGGAGGAAGGTCTGCGTTTTGCTATTCGGGAAGGAGGCAAAACGGTAGGTGCTGGTGCCTTTACCCGCATTATTGAGTAGATATGGCTAGAAAAGCTGAAGCGAGAGTTATTATTCATCTTGCCTGTACCGAGTGTAAGGAGAGGACATATACTACTACTAAGAACAAAAGAAATGACCCCCAACGATTAGAGCTTATGAAATATTGCCCCCGGTGTCGCGCTCACAAGCTCCACAGGGAGATAAAATAGCGCTACACAACTGATAAGTATGTGAGATTCCCTCGATGACACATCATATTACCAAGCGAAGCGGTTCAAGATTTAGATTCATTGGCGAGACTATAGCCGAGTTAAAGAAGGTAGTCTGGCTCACCAGACGAGAGGTCGCCCATTTGACACTTCTAGTGCTGATTGTTGCCGTTACCGTAGGTCTAATTCTGGGAGCCATTGATTATGGTTTTACAAACCTTATTAATAAACTTTTTCTAGGTGGATAGAAGCTTGGTTAGTTTTCAGATTGAGCCAAAGCATTTAACTAAAAGGCAGCCTTGTGCTTTTAAAAAATCTTTATCTGAATGAGGTTATTTGTGGACGAGAACGAAAAACGTTGGTTTGTAATTCATACCTACTCTGGATATGAAGAACGAGTTAAGAAGAATTTAGAACAACGCATTAAGTTCATGGATTCTAGGGATGAGGTCATTCAGGTAGTTATACCTACTGAAGAGGAGACCGAGGTTAGAGACGGGCAAAGGCGTACGGTGACCAAGAAGATACTGCCTGGTTATGTTCTTATTCAGATGAGGATGAGCGACCAGAGCTGGAATATAGTGCGTAATACCCCTGGTGTTACCGGTTTTGTCGGTAGTGGCAATAAGCCCATTCCGCTACGAGAGGAGGAGGTTAACCAGATTGTAAGGCAGATGGCGGCTGAAGCACCAAGGGTTAAGGTTGGCTTTAGGAAGGGACAGAGTGTACGGGTGACTGACGGTCCTTTTATTGATTTTGTGGGAGTAGTGGATGATATAAGTGCAGAAAAGGGTAGGGTTAAGGTGCTTCTGTCTCTTTTTGGGCGTGAAACGCCGGTAGAGCTTGACTTCTTGCAGGTGGAGACGCTTTGACCTCTTTGAATTTCTGGTTAGGAGACGCGAGTGGCAAAAAAGGTTAAAGCCATGGTTAAACTACAGATTCCAGCAGGGGGGGCAAATCCAGCACCGCCGGTAGGTCCAGCCTTGGGTCAGCACGGGATTAATATTATGGCCTTTTGTAAGGAGTATAATGAGCGTACTTCTACCCAAGTTGGGTCTATTATCCCGGTCGAAATAACTATCTTTGATGATAGGTCATTTACTTTTATTACCAAAACACCACCCACTACTGATTTGCTGAGGAAGGCATTAGGTGTGGAAAAGGGGGCTAGTGCTTCTGGTCATGAAAAAATAGGCAAGCTATCCCGAGATAAACTTCGTGAAATAGCCCAGCTTAAGGCTAAGGACCTAAATGCTATTGATATTGATGGCGCAGAGCGAATTATTGAAGGCACAGCCCGAAGTATGGGGATTGAGATAGAGTAAAAATGGCAGGACACGGTAAAAACTATCAAGAGGCAGTTAAACTGCTGGATAAAGCAAAGGCTTATCACCCTCAGGAGGCTATTGAACTGGCTAAGAAGATGGCTCATGCCCGATTTGATGAGACTGTTGAGCTTCACCTTCGGATGGGTGTTGACCCTCGAAATGCCAGTCAGCAGGTGCGCGGCGTTGCCCTTCTACCGCATGGGCTGGGGAAGACGGTGCGCGTTTTAGTTTTTGCCCAAGGGGAGGCGGTAAAAATTGCTGAAACCGCCGGAGCCGATTTCGTTGGTGGTGACGAGCTGGTTAAGAAGATTGAGGGTGGTTGGTTGGATTTTGATACAGCTATTGCCACCCCAGACATGATGGGCAAAGTAGGTAAGCTGGGAAAAATCCTGGGGAGGCGGGGATTGATGCCTAACCCTAAATCAGGAACCGTGGTACCTGCCAATGATTTGCCCAGGGTAATAGATGATGCCCGCAAGGGCAGGGTGGAATTTAAGCTGGACAGGACGGCTATCATTCATCTACCTTTAGGTAAGGTTAGTTTTGAGGACGATAAGTTGATGGGTAACCTGGCGGCGGTGATGGAAGCAGTGGTAAAGGCTAAGCCTAGTGGTGCTAAGGGTCAGTATGTTAGGACTGCCACTTTAACTACTACTATGGGGGCTGGTATAAAGCTTGACCTCAAACCAACCCTCTCTTTAACTTCCAGTTGATACCATTTGAAACCCAGCGGTAAGACCGCTGAAAAAGCTACCGTATAGATGCTTTCTCTGCATACCCCATACTTTTAGCCAACACCCTGCTTAAATACTGCCCAGTAGCTGAAGACTCTTGCTGGGCTACTTCCTCAGGTGTTCCGGTGGCTACAATATAACCACCCCGGTCACCAGCCCCGGGTCCGAGGTCAATAATCCAGTCGGCATTCTTAATCACATCCAGGTGATGCTCAATGACAATCACTGTATTACCAGCATCAACCAGACGCTGTAGCACCTGTAGTAAAGCAGCTATATCCTCAAAGGAGAGACCGGTAGTCGGTTCGTCGAGAATATATAGTGTTCTGCCTGTAGACCGCCGTGATAGCTCGGTGGCAAGCTTCACCCTTTGTGCTTCACCACCGGAAAGAGTAGGTGCTGGCTGACCCAGACGGATATAGCCCAGCCCCACATCGTGCAAGGTTGCCAGTTTACTCCTTACCCTGGGGAAGTGCTCAAAGAAAGACAGGGCTTGCTCCACCGTCATATCTAATACCTCAGCTATGTTCTTCCCCTTAAATCTAATCTCCAGAGCCTCACGGTTATAGCGCTTCCCTTTGCACACCTCGCAGGGAACGGTCACATCAGGTAAAAACTGCATCTCAATCTGAATAAACCCCTCCCCACGACAGGCCTCACAGCGTCCACCCTTGACATTAAACGAGAACCGACCCGGAGCGTAGCCTCTCATTCGAGCCTCAGGAATAGTGGCAAAAAGCTCACGAATAAGAGTAAAGGTTCCGGTATAGGTAGCTGGATTACTGCGAGGGGTGCGCCCAATAGGAGACTGGTCAATATTGACTACCTTGTCAATATGCTCCACCCCAAGGATGGTATCACAGTTACCAGCCCTCTCCCTTGACCGATAAAATATCTGCGCCAGCTTCTTATACATAATTTCATCAATAAGGGTGCTCTTACCACTACCCGAAACCCCGGTGATACAAACAAACTTACCCAGGGGAATATGGACATCTATATTCTTCAGGTTGTTCTCCTTAGCCCCCTTTGTTACTATCTCCTCGCCTGAGCCGGGACGGCGCCTCTGGGGTAAAGGAATCTGCCTCACCCCACTAAGGTACTGACCGGTTATTGACTCCTTACAATTCATGATATCAGGCAAAGTCCCTGTGATTACAATTTGACCACCGTGCTCCCCAGCCCCGGGTCCCATATCAATAATGTGGTCGGCAGCCCGCATCATGGCTTCGTCATGCTCCACAACCAGTATAGTATTACCCAGGTCCCTCAGCCTCTTTAGCGTCTCAATCAAACGGAAGTCATCGGCTGGGTGTAAACCTACTGTAGGTTCATCACAAATATAGAGCACACCCATTAGCCCACTGCCAATCTGGGTGGCTAAGCGAATTCGCTGTGCCTCTCCGCCACTCAGGGTAGCTGACGGGCGGTCAAGGGTAAGGTAGTCAAGCCCTACATCCTTGAGGAAACCAAGGCGGGCTTGAATCTCCTTGAGAATTTGATGAGCTATCATCTGCTCACGCTCATTAAGTAGAGCCTTGCTCCCATCACCCAGAGTAGCTACCCACTCCAGTGCCTGGGTAACTGACATTGAGCTAACCTCAACAATATTTCTACCATCGATGGTCACCGCTAAAGACTCTGGTTTGAGTCTCTTGCCCTGACAAACTGGACACGGTGAGGATACCATGTAGCGCTCAATTTCAGCCCGAGTACGCTCTGACTGCGTATCACGACTTAGACGCTCTAGATAGGTAACCACTCCCTCATAGCCGGTAAAATATTCCCTGCCCCGACCGTAACGATTCCTATATCTTATTAGCTCTCCTTCTTCCCCATAGAGTATAAGTTTAAGGTGATGCTCGGATAGGTTCTTGACCGGGGTATTAGTGGAGAAGCCATAGCGCCGCCCCAACATTTCTAGCTCACCCAGATGCCAGGAGAGCCACCACCCGGGGCGAATTGCCCCTTGAGCGATAGAGAGTTCCCTGTTAGGGATAACCAGCTCGGGGTCTATCTCCAGCTTAACCCCCAAGCCGGTGCAAGCCGGGCAGGCACCATGGGGGCTATTAAAGCTAAATGTTCTGGGGGCAATCTCACCCAGGCTAATTCCACATTGTACGCAAGCAAAATGCTCCGAGAACAGCAATTCCTCACCGTCAATGATGGATACCAGCACTACCCCGGCCCCAAGCTTGAGGGCTGTCTCTACTGAATCAGCAATACGGCTTTGGCTTCCCTCTTGCCCGGTTACCAACCTATCCACTACCGCCTCAATGGTGTGCCTCTTGTTCTTATCCAGTTGAAACTCTGTGGACAGGTCATAGATATGCCCATCAACCCGAACTCTGACATAGCCAGCCTTGCGCAAATCATCAAACACGGTTTGATATTCACCCTTACGGTCTCTAATCAGCGGCGCCAGAACCATGATACGGCTACCGGCAGGGATATTCTGGATGGCATCAACAATCTGCTGCACCGTCTGCATGGCAATCTCTCGCCCACACTTAGGGCAATGGGGGTGACCAACCCGGGCAAAAAGCAGACGCAGGTAATCATAGGTCTCGGTTACAGTACCCATCGTCGACCGTGGATTCCGACTCGGACCCTTCTGGTCAATAGAGATAGCCGGGCTCAACCCCTCAATATAATCAACCTCGGGCTTTTCCATCCTGCCCAGAAACTGGCGGGCATAGGCTGACAGCGACTCGACATAGCGGCGTTGCCCCTCGGCATAGATGGTATCAAATGCCAGTGAACTCTTACCCGAGCCAGAGACACCGGTAATAACTACCAGCTTGTCACGGGGGATAGTTACATCTATGTTCTTGAGGTTATGCTCACGAGCCCCTTTGACAATTATGGCATCTAACGGCATACATTCCTCCTATCCCGCAATTTCATTGTAGCACTAGAGCCTTAAGCACAACAAGGACACAGGTTCGTCTCTAATTTGGGGAATGGACAAAGTCTCAAGCCCCCTGTAAAATACTTCTCAAGGACAGGACATGATTACTGGTGTGCAAAGGGGAAAACTAGTAAGAGGAGGGACCCTCATGAAAGTGATTGACCTGCGCAGCGATACCGTAACTCTGCCTACAGATGAGATGCGTCGTGCCATGTACGAGGCTGAGGTAGGGGACGATGTCTTCAGGGAAGATCCCACCATTAATCGCCTAGAGGAACTGGCAGCGCACATGCTGGGGAAGGAGGCTGCCCTTTTTACCCCCAGCGGCACTATGAGCAACCTCATCGCTGTCCTGACCCACACCCACCCCGGCGATGAAATTCTCCTAGGCAGCGAGGCTCATATGTTCTGGAACGAAGTGGGAGGCGCTTCAACCTTGGGGGGTGTTGTCATGCGCACTCTTCCCAACGACCATGGTGGCCGGATTGAACCTGACGAAGTGGAGGCAGCCATCCGACCGGAAAACATCCACTATCCCCCGACGACTCTCCTCTGCCTTGAGAACACTCATAATCGCTGTAGCGGTGCTGTCCTGACCGCTGAATTTACGTCGGCTATCGCCCAGCTTGCCCACCAACATGGGTTACGAGTTCACTTGGATGGGGCACGCATTTTCAACGCCGCCGTTGCCCTAGACATACCCGCCGGTGAGCTAGTCACACCTGCAGACTCAGTCTGCTTCTGTATTTCCAAGGGTCTTAGTGCTCCCGTGGGGTCTCTCTTATGCGGGAACTTGGAGTTCGTGGAGAGGGCCCGCAAGTGGCGCAAAATGATGGGAGGAGGGATGCGCCAGGCGGGGGTCATCGCCACTGCTGGCATTGTTGCCTTACAGAAAATGGTCAGTCGTTTAGCTGAAGACCATAGCACTGCCAAGCGTTTGGCACATGGCCTGGCTCGTATCCCCGGCATAACTGTTCATCTGGAGAGCATCCAGACAAACATCGTGATGTTCGAGCCCTCAACCACCCTCACCGCCCCCGAGTTCATTCAGCGGATGGCAGCTCGTGGTGTTAAGTTCACTTATCCCGGTGGGCGAAGGGTGCGGGCGGTTACCCACCGCATGGTCGGGAGCGGGGACATAGACGAGGCGCTGAACCGTATCGAGCTTGTTTTGAGCATCTAGACTAAGAGCCTTGCCAGAAGAAGCCAGCACCATTTTCCTCTCCAAGCCGTAACCACATTCCACACGAGCAGGAGAGCATCTCTATTTTGGGGTATTGACAAATCAGGAATGTAGTATTATTCTTGATGGGCGTAAGCGGACACATAATGTTCGTGTAGGCACAGACCGATTTAGGAGGCTGGGGGGATGAAAGGAGGGCACCGGAACCGCTAGGTGATATGGCGGTGGCTGGTGCCTTTTTCATTTAGACCAAGTGAATAATTTAGAGGAGGTGGTAACTATCGGATATAAAGACCAGACGACAAGGCATTAGAAAAGAAAGGAGAGAATAGGAATGGGAGAAAAACATAAGCCAGGTGAAATAGCTAAGGAATCTGGGCAGTACCCAATAGAGGGACCCCGTGGAGGTGAGACTGGTGAAGAGAGGACAGTAGTAAAAGGGGAGCCATTCCCTCCTACTCCTAAGCCGGGGCAAACCTACGGGACGCCTGATAAGACCAAGCACTAACTTGCAGTCCATTCCCTTCATTCCCTGGTGAACCAGTAGGCGAGGAAGAAACACCATAGACTACGGATTGGGAAGATGGAAGTGATGAATAAGGGGCACTAGAACCGCTAAATAATATGGCGGTGGCCGGTGCCCTTTTTGGTTTAAGTGCGAATTTGTGTAACTTACGTAAGGAGGTGCAACAAATGAAAAAAATAGCCATTCTATGCACGATAATCATGCTTGCCTCGTTACCAGTAGTGGTAGTTTGCTGTGCAGCGCCAGCACCGGCACCCGCACCTACTCCGGCACCAACGCCGCAGCCAACAACAGAACCCACTCCTGCTCCTGCACCTCCACCTGCGCCTACACCTCCGCCATCACCAGCACCAACGGGAGCTAGTGATGTTCAAATAACCCATATTTTCTATGATGGTCTCGTGCCTCGTGTGGAATCTGATGAATATGTAGCCATCAAAAACCTGGGGGATATGCCTCAAGACCTTGCTGGGTGGCTACTAAAAGACATCTCTGAGGGTTACCCTTCCTTTACATTCCCTCATTACATTCTGGAGCCTGGTGCAACTGTCCGAGTCTACACTAATGAGATTCATCCCGAGTGGGGAGGCTTCAGTTTTGGTTATGGTAAGGCTATCTGGAATAACAAAGACCCCGATATAGCTGCATTATATGATGCTCAAGGGCAAGAGGTGTCTAGAAAAAGCTACTGAACAGCCAATCCCTTCTCAAAAGTTCCTCATAGTATCACTATTTAAGTTATTGCAAGTGCTGCTTTTGTCTCCAAAGTTGTAACTACATTCCACCCCCTCACAGCTTTGTGGTATAGTATAAGATGAATTATGCTAGCCAAGGTAATAAGCTGCGCTATCGTAGGGCTGGAAGGGGCTATTGTTGAGGTTGAGGTAGATATTTCGCCTGGTTTACCTCAATTTACCATTGTTGGCTTGCCCGACACTGCTGTCCAGGAAGCCAGGGAGCGGGTAAGAGCCGCTATCCGAAACTCTGGCTGTAATTTCCCCATGAAGCGTATCGTAGTTAATCTCGCCCCGGCTGACCTCAAGAAAGCCGGCCCGGCTTACGATTTGCCTATTGCTGTTGGTATCCTTCTCAGCTCAGAGCAGGTATATGCCGATGTTTCTCAAACCGTCATCCTCGGTGAGCTGTCACTGGATGGAAGCTTACGCCATACCCACGGCGTCTTACCTATGGTCGTCCTGGCTCGCCAGGAAGGATTCTCTACAGTTATTGTGCCTGAGGCTGATGCCAAAGAGGCATCGTTAATAGAAGGCACTAAAATCATTCCTATCACATCACTATCTCAGTTAGTTAGCCATTTTCGCGGAGAAATACCACTCCCAGAGTATAAGTCTGAAGGAGTTCCGGAATACGTACCTCCTGCCTTTTCAATTACCGACCTGGCTTACATCAAAGGGCAGGAGCATGTCAAGCGAGCCTTAGAGGTAGCTGCTGCTGGCGGGCATAATATAGTAATGATGGGACCACCTGGAAGTGGTAAAACATTGCTGGCACGTTCGCTTCCCTCCATACTGCCGCCAATGACTACTGAGGAAGCTTTGGAGGTCACCAAGATATATAGTGTAACTGGTCTATTGCCGTCAGATACGCCCCTGATTAGACAACGACCCTTCCGCTCTCCTCACTACACCATTTCCAACGCCGGTCTGGTGGGTGGCGGACACTGGCCAAGACCGGGTGAAATAAGCCTTAGCCATCGGGGGGTTCTATTCCTTGATGAGCTGCCTGAATTTGGACATGCCGTGCTTGAGGTATTGCGTCAGCCTCTGGAAGACAAGCTAATCACTATCAGCCGGGCTCAAGGCAGTGTAACCTTTCCAGCCAACTTTATGCTGGTGGGAGCTATGAACCCGTGCCCCTGTGGCTATTATGGCGACCCTTTTAGACAATGCACCTGTCCTCCCAGTCTGGTTTCCCGCTATCAGAAACGCATCAGCGGACCATTCATTGACCGGGTTGATATATTTGTTGAGGTGCCACACATTGACTATGAAAAGCTAGCTGACGACAGGTTAGGGGAAGAATCAGACAAGGTCCAAGCCAGGGTTGAAGCCGCCCGTTGCCTACAACAAAAACGCTTCCAGGGAACAAAACTAGCCTGTAACGCTGAAATGACGCCAACCGAGGTAAGGGAGTTTTGCCAGGTAGAAGAATCAGCCCAGAGCCTGCTCAAAATGGCTATGAAGCAGCTTTATCTTTCCGCCCGTGCCTTTCACCGAATACTCAAACTAGGTCGAACTATCGCTGACCTGGAAAATGGTGATATAATTAAAGCCCATCACTTGGCTGAAGCCATCCAGTATAGACCCAGGAGCCAGTTATAGCCCACCCAGGGCGGTAAAGGAGTTATCGTGGTAGATAAAAGGGATATCAGCCAAGAGAGAAAAAGGTTTTACCAGGAACGTGCCAGGGTAGTGATAGCTAATCTACAAAAGAGGAACATGAACGCTCAATATGTTTCAAGTCGACAAGAGGCACTTTCCGCTATCTTGGGAATGATTCCTGATGGGGCGACCGTTGCCCGCGGCGACTCAGTCAGCCTGGACCAGGTAGGGGTTATTTCTGAACTCAGAAAGCGCAACCAAAATAAGGTTATTGACCCCTTTGAGAGAGACGCCGATGGTTTCTATCTGGTAGAACGGGAACAGAGATGGAGGATGGAAAGAGAAGCTTTGTCCGCTGACGTATTTTTAACCGGCACAAATGCTGTCACTCTTGATGGCAAGCTGGTCAACACCGATGGCACAGGAAACAGAGTTTCGGCTATGGTCTTTGGACCTGAAAAGGTCATTGTAGTGGCAGGGGTTAACAAGATTGTCAACGATGTGGATGAAGCTCTGGTTCGGATTCATGAGGTTGCTGCACCGATAAATGCCAAGCGGCTTTACCTGAAACACCACAGGCCTGAGTTTGGTGACCTGCCTTGTGTCAGAACAGGCAGTTGCGTTGACTGTAACCATGACTGGAGAATTTGCCGTTACACCGTGGTTATTGAAGGAAGCATGATACGTGATAAGGGACGGATAAATGTGGTGCTGGTAGGAAAGGAGCTGGGCATATAGATTCATAAGTAATCTCGGACAGTTTTGATGAACAGTTTAGTCAAAGTAAATTTGGAAGGAAGGAAAATGACACTAACTAATTTGAACAAGTGGTACATAAAGCCTATTCTTATTATTCTGCTTGCCGTGCTAGCGTTGACAGTTGCCGGGTGTGAAGAGTTTGAGCAGTGGGCTCCCTCACCGCCTCCAGAGGAGGAAGCAGAAGTGGAAACGTCTCCCACTGCCATCACCACCGAGGATAGGGCAATCCTAGCCGTTTATGAACATCTTCTCAGTCAAGCTGAAAGTTATCAGGCGAAGGTATACCTTGCCGATTTCTATACCACCTGTGATAACTGGATAGCTGGGTTGGAACTTCTTAAAGACGGAACCAGCATATGGTATGTTACTGTTGATATGACAGATGTTGAGAGATGGCGAGAAAAACCTTACTGGCAACAAGCCAGCTGGCTCATTCTTAAAAAAGATGGCAAAGTGATGCCATCCAATCGCTTTCAAGCCAATGCGCTTAGAATTGAGGCTGACTTGCAAGAGCTAAGCCTCCCGCCGAAGCCGTTGGAAGCTGAGGAAACCGAAGAAAGCAGTGTAGAGTGAAATAGAGTGGCTGGAAGATTAATCCTAGCCAGCAAGTATTAGGTGTGTCTATTCCTCTCCTTTGCCCCAGTTTTGCATCAATTCCTTTATCTGCTGAGCAAGCTTGGGGTTGGCGCGCAAGCGGTCAATGAAGATGGGACAGCCTTCCAGCAGTGAGTTCTGAGCAGCAGTTGCCATACTGGATAAAAGGTTTTGCATGCCGAGGTCGGCTTGCTGTGAAATATTCGCTTCTGGTACTGATGCCTGTAGCTGTCGGCGGATGTCCTCAGCAGTAAACTTCATTGGCACCACACAGGATTTATACCACGGGCACTCCTTGCACTGAATTATCCCATAGGCTTCATTTAAAACATCACCCATATCCAGCCTCCTCTCCACTTATGGGTTGTTTATTTAACTACGGCATTATTTTATTAAGGTGTTTCTCTATTGCTCCCTTGCTTGGAAAGGCACCAATTATCTTTTCCCGAATTACGCCATCACTGTCAATGAAGAAGGTAGTAGGAATAGGGGGGACATTATACTTTTGGGCCACCTTCTCATTAGTATCAAGTAGCACCGGCAGAGAAAGGTCAGAAATCTGCAAAAACATCTCTACTTCAAGATGGCTCTCACCTATGTTAATGGTCAGCACCACCAGCCCCTTATCTGACCATTCCTCGTATATTTGTTGTAGATAGGGCATTTCGTCACGGCAAAAGGTGCACCAAGTTGCCCAGAAGTTAATTAATACCGGTTTCCCTCGGAAGTCACTGAGGGAAATAAGCTGTCCATCAAGGTTTTCAAGCTGAAAGTCAGGCGCTGATTCGCCTACTCGAGCCACCGATGGTGCAGCGCAGCCGGTTACTAATAGCATCGAGGTCAGTATTATTAACAGTATTACTTTTGGCATTTTGTTTATAATTTTACTCCTAAATTGTATTTAAAACCAGATCAGCCTATCGGTCAGGATAAGTATGCCCACAGCTATGAGCAGGACACCGCTAAAAATATAGATTGCGGTAGAGTAGCGGTGAATGCGCTTAAGTAGTGGGGTAATAGAATCAAAGGCGGCGCCCACTATTAGGAAGGGAAGTCCCAGCCCCAGAGAATAGACCGCTAGCAGGTAAGTACCATGCCATGCCGTCTCTGAACCCAGAGCAAGAGCTAGAATACCCCCCAGTATGGGACTAACACAGGGTGTCCAGGCGAGGGAAAACACACCACCGGTGAGGAGGGAGCGTAGGTATCCGGTAGTAACACCTCGAGATGGGGTTAGGCGTTTTTCAAAGTTTAGCCACGGCACCCTCTGAGCAGCCAACAGGAACAGCCCAAAGACTATCAGCAGGCTGCCGACTATTTGACGAATTACTACCGAGTAAGCAATGAGGGCAGACCCAATCAATCCGGCACCAGCTCCGAAGAGGATGAAAACCATGGAGAAGCCGATTACAAAACTAAGGGAATGAAGGAATATGGGCATACGAATTCTGCGGACTTTAGGCTCAAATATTTCAGGACCACATAAGCTGGCAAGGTATACCGGCACTAGAGGCAGCACGCAAGGTGACAGGAAGGATACTAGCCCGGCACCGAAAGCAATCAAAAGCGATATAGGTTCCGTCATTTCTCGCTTAATGCTAATTTATTTGACTTGGAATATCAAGCTGGCAAATGGCTTGCATTTCACGCTCTATTGTGTTATATTTTAAGGGCAAACCTATATAACAATCGCTAGGGGTGCTCAACGGCTGAGAGGCACTTTGATGCCAACCCTGGGAACCTGATCTCGGTAATGCGAGCGTAGGGAAGCGCCAGTGACTTAGACCAAGGGTCTACTAGTAACAGCCGAAGCCCTTGGTTTTATTTTTATGGAGGTGGACATGACTCAACTGGAATTGGCAAGAGAAGGTATTATTTCACCACAAATGAGCCAGGTGGCACAGCATGAAGGGGTAGAAGCTGAGTTTATCCGGCAGGGTGTGGGTGGCGGGACGATAGTAATTCCGGCTAATACCAAGCACACAAATCTTATCCCTTGTGGTATAGGTCAGGGGCTCAAGACCAAGGTCAATGCCAACATTGGCACCTCTTCTGACTTTGGCAATATTGATACCGAGTTGGAAAAGTTGCGAGTAGCTATTGACTGTGGGGCAGATACAGTTATGGATTTAAGCACCGGTGGTGATATATCGGCTATTCGGCGGGCAATTGTTGGCTCTAGCCCCTTACCAGTCGGAACAGTCCCCATTTATCAGGTTGGAATTGAAGCAATAGCCAGACATGATGCCATCGTCAAAATGACTGTTGATGACCTATTCGGCGTGATTGAAGAACATGCCCGAGATGGCGTTGATTTTATAACGGTGCACTGTGGTGTAACCCGGTCAGCTATTGCCCGGCTAAAGCAGCAGGGGAGGGTAGCCGATGTGGTATCTCGGGGTGGTGCTTTCTTGATAGGCTGGATGCTCTACAATGAGCGTGAAAATCCTCTTTATGAGCAGTATGACCGCTTGCTAGAGTTAGCCAGGGAATTTGATGTGACGCTGAGCCTTGGTGATGGCATGCGTCCCGGTTGTCTGGCTGATGCTACTGACCGAGCCCAGGTGGAAGAGTTGCTCATTTCGGGGGAGCTGGTACAGAGGGCTCAGCAAGCTGGAGTTCAGGTAATGGTCGAGGGTCCGGGGCATTTGCCGTTAAATCAAATTGAGACTAATGTTCAGCTACAGAAGGCTATCTGCAAGGGGGCTCCTTTCTACGTGCTCG
>JABUBO010000044.1_pt1 | contig 31592 bp, 31 predicted proteins | sample 7240361 | NCBI WGS metagenome assembly JABUBO01 (sample SAMN07256346, study PRJNA390944) | subsurface metagenome | isolation source: Methane hydrate marine sediment | place: Pacific Ocean: Eastern North Pacific, ODP site
CTACACTCCCTTTACGCCCAGTAAATCCGGATAACGTTCGCCTCCTACGTCTTACCGCGGCTGCTGGCACGTAATTAGCCGAGGCTTATTCCTCTGGTACCGTCAGATTTCTTCCCAGAGAAAAGAGGTTTACAACCCGAAGGCCTTCTTCCCTCACGCGGTGTCGCTGGATCAGGCTTTCGCCCATTGTCCAATATTCCCTGCTGCTGCCTCCCGTAGGAGTCAGGGCCGTGTCTCAGTCCCTATCTGGCTGACCATCCTCTCAGACCAGCTACCGATCATCGCCTTGGTGAGCCATTACCTCACCAACTAGCTAATCAGACGCAAGCCCCTCTTCGAGCATCCGAAGACTTTGGTAACCAAACATATCTTTTGGTTACTTCATGCGGTATTAGCTTGCCTTTCGACAAGTTATTCCCCACTCGAGGGTAGGTTACTTACGCGTTACTCAGCCGTTCGCCACTAGAATATAACCCGAAAGTCATATCCCCGTTCGACTTGCATGCATAAGGCACACCGCCAACGTTCATCCTGAGCCAGGATCAAACTCTCCACATAGAACCTTCCTTCCACTATTTAACTGTTAATGTGCAATAGGATCTATTCTAATATTATCCGTCCTACCCAAAAATGTCAACATTCTTGGTTATTCAAGCCTGAAGTTGTTTTTTCCGATCGCATTAGTTAGTTCGCTTTCTAGCTCGGTGCAGTAGTCAATCGTTAAGTTTGGCATTTCTAAATTAGTTAACCCGTCCTCATTGATGATGACAAGCGAAACTTTATCATTGCCAGGATAATCCTTAAGGATAGCAATCAGTTCACGAAGATAAGTAGCATCTAATTCATTTGTATTTATTTGGTCAATGTTTATTATAAGGTGGCGCTTTTTCTTAATTTGGCCTTGATATTGTCGTACTTCCTGGCAGTTTAGCCTGACTCTACCATTTCTTATTTTTACTTCGCCTTTGACTATGAGGATATTGTCCCTTCGCCATAATTCTTTGGTGTTTTCATAAACCCTGGGCCATGCAGTGACTTCTACACCTCCTTCAGCATCTTCAAGAGTTGCCACAATGAACGGGCGTTTATCACGGGTATGGAATTCCTGCACGGTGGTAACCATTCCCGCGGTCACTACCACTTCGTTAGCCCTTTCAGCATCGATTTCGCCGCAGGTGGTGGTGATTATTGACCCCAGTTCAGGGTAGAGTGAATCAAGCGGGTGGTGTGAAAAATAAACCCCTAGTAATTCCCTTTCCCAGTTAACTTTTTGCTTGTCGGGCACTTCACTATCGTCTTCCTTATATACTATTGTGGGAGAGGTTTGAGCCCAGAAATCAAACATAGTGGTTTGCCCTGCATCCCTTTTTTTTCGCTCTATTTGAGCCATGGAGATAACCTTGTCCAGCGATTTCAGTAAGGCTTTTCGCCTGCCCAGAGAATCAAAGCAGCCAGCTTTAATTAGGCTTTCCAATGTCTTCTTGTTGATATTGTACATATCGAGTCGCTGGCAGAAATCGTCTATCGATTTGAAACCACTGCCTTGACTGCGAGCAGACAAAATACGTTCGACAGGAGAGAGCCCGACATTCTTGATGGCGGCTAATCCGAAACGGATAGCTGGGATATTTTCCCCTTGCTTCTGGATAGTGAAGTTGGACTGGCTACTATTGATATCTGGGGGAAGCATTGGGATACCCAAGCGGTGGCACTCAATAATTGCTGAGCGGACCTTGTCCAGGTTATCTAAGTAGGTGTTAAGAAAAGCAGTCATATACTCAACAGGGTAATTTGCTTTAAGATAGGCGTTACGATAAGCAAGCAAAGCATAACTCACGCTGTGAGCCTTGTTAAAGGCGTAACCAGCGAAAGGTTCTATTAAGGAAAACACCTCTTTGGCTAACTCGGTGGATATTCCTTTTTTGTTCGCTCCTGAGACAAAATTCTTCTCCTCCTTTTTCATTACCGCAGGTATCTTTTTGCCCATAGCCTTGCGCAGGATATCGGCCTGTCCCAAGCTGTATCCAGCTAAAGTCTGGGCGATAAACATCACTTGCTCTTGATAAACAATGACTCCGTATGTTTCTTGGAGAATCGCCTTTAGGGCAGGATGGGGATAGCGGATGGGGGTGACGCCGTGTTTTGCTTTTATGAAGGTGGCAATTTGTTCCATAGGTCCGGGACGATAAAGGGCTATCATGGCAGCAATATCGTTGAAGGTAGTGGGCTTAAGTTCCTTTATATAGCGGCGCATACCACTTGATTCTAGTTGGAACACACCTTCAGTTTCCCCGGCAGCAAGTAGCTGAAAGGTCTTGGTATCAGTGGGAGGCAAATTTTGCAAATCCAGGGAAATGCCTCGATTTTGCTCTATAACTTGCTTAGCCTTAGCCAAGATAGTCAGGTTAGCCAACCCCAAAAAATCCAGCTTAAGCAATCCTAACTGAGCGATGTTTTCCATATGGAACTGAGTCATGACAGCATGGTGATGGCCCTTGCTCGCTGGCTGTAATGGTGTATATTCAGTTAATGGGGCGTGAGATATGACAACGCCAGCAGCGTGTGTGCTGTGGTGACGAATACTTCCTTCTAATTTCCTCGCTGAATCAACTAAACCGTGCACTGTTTCATCTTGATAATAGATATCGTAAAGCTCTTTACTCTGCGCCAAAGCTTTGTCCAGTGTTATTGTTGGCTCTGGGGGGATAAGTCGTGCTACATGGTCAACTTGAGCATATGGGATACCTAAAGCTCGCCCGGTATCCCTTAATGATGCTCTAGCGCCCAGGGTTCCAAAGGTGATAATTTGAGCCACATGGTCAGTTCCATATTTTTGGTTGACATAGGTTAAAACTTCATCACGACGGTCATCTTGAAAATCAAGGTCAATATCTGGCATCTCGCGACGCTCTATGTTCAAGAAACGCTCGAAAACGAGGTTGTAAGTCAGTGGGTCAATATCAGTGACACCTGAACAATAGAGAGCCAGGCTGGCTGCAGCGCTTCCCCGAACACCGACATAGATACCCTGATTTTTGGCAAAGGAAATAATATCCCAAACAACTAGGAAATAGTCAGCAAAATTTGTTTTTTGGATGACGTCAAGCTCATAAGCTAATCGCCTCCTTGCATCGTCGCTTGGCTTGGGGTAGCGTTTCTCTAATCCTTGCCAGCAGAGCTCAGCTAGAAAATCATCAGCCGTCCTGCCTTGAGGCAACGATACTTTGGGCAGGTGAACTTTGGTAAAATCCAGCTCTAACTGGCACATTTCAGTAATGCGCTGGGTATTCTCTATAGCTTCAGGCAAATCGTGGAACTCACTTCCCATTTCTTCAGGGCTTTTCAGGTAAAAGAAATCTCCAGCCATTCTTAATCTTTTTTCGTCATATATCGAGCTGTTGGTTTGTATGCATAATAGAAGCTCATGGATAGGAGCATCTTCCTTGTTGATATAGTGAACATCGCTAGTAGCTACCAGAGGAATAGCGAGCTTTCTAGACAAGGAAACAAGCTCTTGATTAACCTGCTTGAGTTCAGGGATAGGATGCCTTTGAATCTCAAGGTAGTAGTCAGGAAAAGTTTCCTTATACCAGGAAGCAGTTTTGAGTACTTCATCAATGCGTCCATCTAAAATAAACCGGGCTAGCTCACCGTGAACACAACCGGAAAGAACGATGAGCCCGTCGCCATGAAGGGACAAAAGCTTTCTATCTATCCTTGGTTTATAGTAAAATCCTTCCAGGTGGCTTTTAGTAACCAGTTGAATTAAATTGCGGTACCCCGTTTCGTTTTTGGCTAACAAGGTAAGATGATAGGGATTTCGATGTGCAGCGTCTCGGCTTTGGTGATTGGTTTCAGCCAGGTAAACTTCGCAACCGATGATTGGCTTTACCCCCGCTTCCTTAGCGGCTACATAAAGATCAATCACTCCATACATTGCCCCGTGGTCAGTAATGGCAAGGCTATCCATGCCTAATTCTTTAGTTTTGGCGATAAGTTTCGGAATGTGACACATGCCGTCAAGTAAGCTATATTCGGTGTGGATGTGGAGATGAGTAAACTTTTGCGGCATTTTGTTAATTATAACATTGCTTTATACCAATGATTAGAGAATCGAAGTGAAAAAAATTCTTATAGTGACTCTCTACGGCCTATTTATTGTGTGTTTGCCCATTTTCCTTTGTACAACTACTACCCGTTGCGCGGTTAACAGCATTCACCTCTATGAATATGGATTCAATAAATATAATGTGGGCCAGGTTACCGCACTGGACAACAAACAGCTAAATGAGATAGCCACTAGGCTTATTGACTTTTTCAATTCTAAAGTAGACACGCCTCAAATGAGGGTAACCAACATATATGGAGAAGAGTTTGAACTATTCCATGACTATGAGCTTACCCATTTGAACGATGTAAAGAAACTTTTCCGCTCTAATTTCTTACTGCAGGGGATAAGTCTGGCCTATATCATTATTTATATCTTGCTCTTTTTCCTGTGGATTAAGGGACGGTGGCAAGATTTAGCCAGGGGGGTGAGGCGAGGATGTGCCTTGACTTTGGCTCTTGTTGCTGCAGCAGGCATTGCCTCAATATTCTTCTTTGAACAGATGTTTATTCAATTTCACCTTGTTGTGTTCCCTAACCTATATTGGCTACTTGACCCCAGTAAGGATTACCTCATTATGCTATTCCCCGAGGGTTTCTGGATGGATATTGCTTACTTTGGCGTCGGGGCTATTATTGTGGAAGCTTTGCTTTTAGGTGGCCTTGCCTGGGTGGTTCCCTTTATCTGGAGAAAGAGGCACGGCCAGTAGCTTATTAACCACTCAAAGGGTAATAGGTGTATACGGCAAACTAGATACAGGGAAATTCTTTAGCTGAAAATTTCAAATCAAGGGCTAAACAAATCTAAAAGGCTTTCTAGGATTTAGCCAACTTTGCCAAATTCGAGGAAGCCTTTGCTTATCAAAAACTAGGCTGCTCAGAGCCCGGCAATAAGAACACTACAGATATTCGTCTGGGGTACACCCCCGAGATTATGGGTAACGCCAAGCTTTACATCCTTTATCTGTCTTGGTCCTGCCTTGCCTTGAACTTGTTTATATACCTCATACATCATCCGTAAACCAGAGGCTCCAATGGGATGTCCAAAGCACTTTAATCCCCCATCGGACTGTATTGGCTGAGCACCGTCCAGGTTAAATCGCCCTGCCGTGACATCATCTCCAGCCTTCCCTCTGGGACTAAATTGCAAGTCCTCCATAGTCACTAACTCGGTTATGGAGAAGCAATCGTGGACTTCGGCCATGCTTACTTCCTCACGGGCATTTTTCACCCCAGCCTCTTTATAAGCTGCAGCAGCAGCATGGGCTGTCGATTCTACATGCGTGCCATCATAGGAGCTATGCATTAGTTCTATTCCCGAGCTAACCGAAATTTGCAGCGCCTTGATATAGACAGGGTCGGGCCTGAATTTCTTAGCCATATCAGCCCGAGTCACAATGGCTGCTGCTGAACCATCGCTTACCCCGCAGCAATCATACAATCCTAAAGGCCAGGCAATAATAGGAGCGCTCATAACTTGCTCTACAGTAATTTCTCTTCTAAGATGAGCCTTGGGATTCATAGCACCGTTATGATGACTTTTTGAGGACACCATAGCCAGAATTTTCTTACCTTCATCTGGTTTGAGGTTATACCGGGCAAAATAGCGGGTGGCCAGCGTGGCAAACGCACCAGGTGCGGTGAAATTTGGTGTTACCATCCTTATCTCAGTTCCTACCAACCGGGCAAAGTCAGGAAGACCAGGGTAACCGGTATCCTTTAGCTTCTCCACGCCAAGCGCCAAGGCAATGTCGTAAGCTCCAGAAGCAACGGCATAACAAGCTCCTCGTAAAGCTTCAGAACCAGTGGCGCAAAAGTTTTCCACTCTAGTTGCCGGAATGAAGGGAAATTTCAACGTTTGTGACAGGGGTACTGCACTTTTACCGCAAAACTGCTCGTCAAAACAAGTTCCAAACCAGGCAGCTTGAATATCATTCTTTTCCATCCCGGCATCTTCCAGACATTCCTTGAACGCCTCGATAATCAAATCGCTGTAGCCAGCATCCCATCTCTCTCCAAACTTGGTGCAACCCATCCCTATGATTGCTACTTTATCTTTTATTCCCTCTGCCATGCTAGCCTCCTTTACCTCACTTTTTTATCATTCCCTTGACGGGATTGCCTTCCAACTGTAGGCGGTAACCCCCCGCGTATGCTCAACATATTTTATGCGGAAGGTCATCTCCATAGGCATGCCCACTTTTATCTCATCTTGCTCACAATCAGTAATATCAAACCAAAATCTCCCTCCGCCCTCAAAGTCCAATACACCATATATTGCTGGCGGATTAATGGAATATGCCAGCAAATCGGCAGTATAGGTAAATAAAGTAGCCTTTCTGTCGGCAAAGCAATAATCCTCCATTTCATCTATCGCCCCGCAATCAGGGTTTACACACACCCTCTGGATAGGGAATAATGGAGTGCCGCACTTCTTACATTTACTCCCCCAGAGCCCTAAGAAAACTTTGCGACCTCTCCACAACGCTGATAGCTGAGAGGAGGAGGTCTCTTCACCGCGGAACCCCTTGTCCATAGGAATCTCTCCGCGGAATGCTAGGTACTTGTCATAATTATCGAGCATCTTCTTCCTGACGAGCCACTTTTTAATCCCTTTGTTGTCCCTTGCTTTCTCTATCTGGTCGGTTACCTGGAGGAACAAAACATCACTGCCATTTCCATAGCTGGCGACCAATATCTTGTCTCCAGGTTTGGCATCTTCAAGGGCAGCCACAAGCATCACCAGTGGATAAGCGGCGCCAGAATCACCCATGATGCGCATCATGGAGTCCTGAACCTGTGAAGGGTCAGCTCCCAGCTTCCTGGCTATGGCTACCGCTGCCCTCTCAAAGTGACAGCCGATAACTATTTTGGCAAAATCCTTGATGTTTAAGTTGTATTTTCCTAATAGTCCCGTGATAGATTCAGTCAATTGCTTCTCATAGCCTTCGTCACGGCGCCACCTATCTTCCCAGGCACGCTCAAACTCATCAAGGTCTGTTCTCCATGAGTCGCTAAAATCATAAGAGAGGGAATAGGAACCTTCTATGCTGGCAATTACATCGGTGTCTCCAATGAGCAGGGAAGCAGCGCTATCCCCGTATAGTTGTTCCTGATAGCCTCCAGCCCTCTCCTTCCGCAAATCAGAAGCACATACCAGTACACTTTTTGCCGAGCCTGCCTTGATTGCATCGCAGGCAGAAAGAACTGCTCCCGTCCCTGCCTTAGTAGAGTCAGTAAAATCAGCAGTCCTGATAGTAGGTTGAAGACTAAGCGCAGTGCCAATTATGCCGGCGTCCTCCCTCTGTTTATATGGCGAGGTGGTGGTGGCGATATACAAACCATCTATCTTCGCCTTGTCGATGCCTTTTAAACAATCCCTTGCCGCTGCCACTGCCATGGTTATGCTATCCTCATCGTAGTTGGCAATAGATCTTTCTCCTGGTAATATCGCTGCTGGATTAAGCCACCCCATAGCTTTATAGGCAGTCATGCGGTCCATCCGCTGCCAGGGGATGTAACCTCCGTAAGAAGTAATCCCTACCATGCTATCAACCTCCTTCTTCGATTCGCCCTTTTATAATTTTCGTCAAACGTCCGATTCTACGAAATTACACGTCAATTGTCAAACATGCATAATTTATTTTTTCTTCAACGTGCTGGGAAGACAAACAGGTTCTCTATTTGCAAATTTCTTTGCTCCATGATTTATGGAGATCCTTCACCTTGTCCACTATGTGCTTGCAGGCATCAAAAGCTGCCTGTCTGTGAGGTGCTGAAACTGCTATCAGTAGAATATTGTCTGATATGCTTAACGATCCAACACGATGTATTATTGCTATATCTTCTACATCGAATCTATGAATTGCTCTGTCCTTTACCTGCTGTAACTTCTGAGTAATCTCTTTCCTGTCTTCGAATTCCAATCCCGAACCTTGGGGAAATTCACGTACCACACCCAAATAAATTACTATGGCACCGATTTTGGGGTTCTTCATCTTCGCTACTATTTCAGCAACGGAGAAATCTTCTCTTCTTACCTCGACCATCTCAACATGTTCTTCCCGATGATATTGATCGCCTTTTCCTCGTCCCATCCTGTTGCCATTGATGTTTACACTTGTTTCTTATCTATACTACCTATCCATCCAGAAGTAGAAATGCCGAAATGTGAATGAACAGGGTGTTTCCCCGAAGGTTTTCCGTTATTCCCAATTCAAGCATTTTATTGACTCACTTTGCCAGGCTAATCTGCTCCCGCAAGTATTGTTTCAACACGCTTAATGCTGCTTCAGCAGCGCTGTTCTTATTTTCCTCCCTGTTTCCGCCGAAGATGTGCTTTTGGCTGAAGCTTTTGCCTTCAGCAGCTAAAGCGACGTAAAAAAGCCCCACAGGTTTCTCTGCAGTGGCGCCTGAAGGTCCGGCAATGCCTGTGTTGGAGATACATATGTCTGTGTCGAAGAGTTTTCTGCCACTCTCAGCCATCTCAATAGCTGTTTGTGGGCTAACAGCTCCATGATTTTCTATGGTTTCCTTTTTCACCCGGAGAACGTTTGCCTTAACCTCATTACTGTAGGCTATCAAAGAGCCTTTGAAGTAGTCGGAACTGCCTGGAACGTTGGTTAACCTATCGGCTATCTTACCCCCCGTGCCTGATTCGGCTGTGCTTATAGTAAGTGGTTTTCCTGTCCCTGCCTGGTATTCCCTGACTAAGGAGGCGATTTCTGTTTCCAAATTTGCCATTTTCGAAGCAGCTTATTGTAGCAAATTCAGCGAAGAAATTGAGCCTTCCTGTTATAATTTGCTTGATTGGTGGCTGAATTATCTGATGTGATAACTTTTCTGGGCACCGCGGGAGCCAGATTTGTGGTTACACGTCAGTTTTTGGCTTCCGGTGGTGCATGGCTTAGCCTGGGTGATACTCAATTGCTACTTGACCCTGGTCCAGGATGCCTGGTTCAGGCTACCAAAAGGAATCTCGACCCTTCTAAGTTGAGTGCGATTATTTTGTCTCACAGGCATTTAGACCACAGTGGAGACGTCAATATCATGATTGAGGCTATGACTGAAGGCGGGATGAAGAAGAGAGGCATCGTTTTTGCCCCCGCTGATGCCCTGGATCAAGACCCTGTCATCTTGTCTTATATACGAGATGAGCCTGAAAAGGTAGAAATTCTAAGGGAAGGGGGACGCTACAAAGTCAATGACATTTACTTTGAGACGCCGGTCAGACATCACCATCCTGTGGAGACATACGGCTTTACCTTTCGAACACCACGGCACACTTTTTCCTGGATTATCGATACCAAATATTTCGATGACTTAACCCATTACTATGCTGGTGACTTGCTGATTATAAATGTAGTCAGGTTAAATCCTGGGGCTCCTGTTGACCACCTATCTCTTCCTGAAGCAAAGCAGATAATTGAGGAAACAAAGCCCAAAGTAGCGATACTCACTCATTTTGGCATGACGATGTGGAAAGCCAGACCATGGGAGTTAGCTCGTAGGCTAACTGAGGAAACCGGGATTTCGGTGATAGCTGCGCGTGATGGTATGAAGTTTGACCTAGCAAAATTGGAAAAGTGAAGAGCTTCCTGGCAACGGCATATTTTCCCGGAGAGTTCCCCCTTAAGTATCGTCTGCGCTGGAGCGTTTCACTTCCGTGTTCGGGATGGGAACGGGTGGTTCCACCCCGCTCTAGTCACCAGAAAGCTCTTCGAACTCAGTATAATACATTCTTAAGTGGTTGTAAAAGAGATGGTTCCTGAGCAGAGGTGGTTTGTGTTTGAACTTGATGTCCTAGATTTGTAAGTCTTTGTTGAGGGTGATTTTTGGAGATTATTGAAGGAGTTCATCGAATTGAAGTGCCCCTGCAATTTATGGTGATGTCTGTATACTTATATTTACTGGAAGGTGATGAGGGCTTAACCTTAGTAGATTGTGGCCCAAATTTGGATGTAACTTATGATTCTTTAAGTAGATATTTAGCCAGTATAAATCGCAAATTTAGCGATATACATTTAGTAGTTGTTACCCATTATCACGCAGACCATTACGGATACATTGGCGAGTTGAAGAGACTGACTAATGCAGAAACAGCAATGCACAGGATAGGAGCTGGTCTGGCCGAGGGGTATAGGTCAAATTCTGAAGAGTACATGGATGGGGTTGTTCAACTGGCTGCCCAATATGGCATGCCCGGGGAATATACTGAGATAATCAAACCGCTTCTTGGTATATTGCGGCGAATAGTCTCCCCTGCCAGGATAGATAGGAACTTAGAGGACGAGGATGAAATCTCTATGGGCTCTTCAAGATATCTTGTGATTTGGACTCCTGGACACTCTCCCGACCATATCTGTCTTTACAATCCAGAGAAGAAGGTTCTGCTCTCAGGAGACCACTTATTGCAGGAGATTACCCCTCACATTGGCATTGATGCCTTGAAAGGAACGAATCCCCTGAAGGATTACCTTAAATCTCTCCAGAGAATAAAAAAATATGATATCGCCGTCGCTTTCCCCGGTCACGGTCCGCTAATTAAAGACCCTCAAGGGCGGATAGATGAGATATTACATCATCATGATGAACGGATGAGGCTAATGGGCGAAGCTGTTACTGGGAGTCCAACGACTGCCTATGAGGTATCGCTTAAGATTTGGGGAGAGGAACTACCCATATTCGAGAAGCCTCTCGCCCTTGCGGAAACAGTGCAACATCTTGAGCTATTGGTAGAGGAGGGAAGGCTCCAGAAGATTCTGCGTAATTCGATCGTTTACTTTAAAAAATAAGGTTGGCGTTAAATCCTTTAAAAAGAAAAATCTTAGAAACCCATTGTTATGCTTTTTTGAGAGAAATAGTGTAAGTTTTTTTTGCGAGGCTGGAGTAATGTAGTGCGAGCCAACATGCAAATATAAGGTTAGTCTAAAAGCAAAAGGAGGTGTTTTATGTATTTCGATATTGATTCAGGAATCAGAGAAAACGAAGAGTTGACGATGTTAAGAGAGCAGACCCATAAATTTGCCGCGGAAGTAATAAGACCTGCCGCGAAGGAACTTGATCGAATGGAGCCGAGGAAAGTGGCGCAAAAAGATTCACCCTATTTTGATGTAATGAAGCAGATGAAGAAGATGGGCTATCATAGGATGCAAGTACTTAAGGAATACGGGGGCCTGGAATTAACTCCGGATGAAATACACATAATAAATGAAGAGCTTGGTTGGGGAAGTGTGGGGTTAACAACGGCGATAGGCGTGGACTCAATACCACCGGCAATGGCGTCTCTAGCAGGTTCGCCGGAGTTGATAAAAGATGTGGTGCGTCCCTGGATGGAGGATACAGAGGGTAAATATCATGGCTGTTGGCCTGTGATGGAGGAAGCACATGGCTCAGATTATGTAATCGGGATGAGCTATCCTCATCCCGAGGAATTTGGCAGCAAAGGTTTTGTTACCGCTGACCCGGATGGAGATGGCTGGGTTATCAATGGTGCAAAGTCCTACTGGACATCTTCTGCCCCATGTGCCAACTATGCCTTCCTTATTGTGAATCTCCCTCCTCACAGAAGTATTGCTGATGTGGGCGGATGCATAGTTCCACTGACCTTACCGGGCGTAACTCAGGGCGCGCCAATAGATAAACATGGCTTGAGGGATGACCCTCAAGGGGAGCTTGCCTTTGATAATGTCAAAATTCCTGCGCATTACATGCTCCTTGCTGAACCTGTTTTCGGGCACTTCGCTACTAAAGTAATTATCAGCTCGACGAGCTGTGGCATGTCTTGCATGTTCACCGGACTGGCGCGAGCTGCATTCGAAGAGGCTTTAAAGTATACCAGGGATAGAGTGCAAGGAGGGAAGCCTCTAATCGAACATGATGTGGTAAAGCTAAGACTTTCTGACATGTTCTTAAAGGTTGAAACTGCGAGGTATTACACAAGGGTGGTGCTGAGACATGTTACGGAACGCAGTAGAGCTTTAACTTTTGATCAATCAACAGCGCACGCTCTTACAGCACAGGTTTACGCTACCAATGTAGCGTATCAGGTGGCACATGAATCCCGGCAACTGCATGGTGCAAATGGGCTTACCAAAGACTATCTCATTGAAAAGCTTTATAGAGATGCGACGGCTGGACTGATGGAGGATGGAGCTAACGAAGCGCTGTCCCTCGAAGCTGCGTATGCCCTTCTTGAAGAGGGAAGATATACTACGGAATAGGAGGGATGGAGTATGGAGAATACCGCCAAACGAAAGAAACAGAAATAAAAATTGTACAAGGAGGTAGAAAATGGCATTAGTATTTGGCTCAATGGAATGGTATGAGAAAGTGAAAGAACTGGCGAACAAAGATGAGGGTTTCAAAAAAGGAACAGCAGACTGGGAAGGAGCTATGCGCACCGTGGTCATTTATGATGAGGAACTTCTGAAGGATTATTCCAAGGAAGAATATGTCAGGTCATTTATGGGCACGCTAGGTCTGATGAGCAAGGAACAGCGTGCCCAATTTGAGGGGACACCTATGGGAAATCTGATGAAGAAGCTGGGTTACTCTCTGGATGTGGATGTTGCCACGATAGACCCTGCTGAGTCAGCAAAGAGGTTTTCACAATTAACCCTGGATGATGTAAAAGGAGTGGAAACGCATGGTGTTTTTGAGCCTCACCATGGTGTCCTCAAGGAGATGAGGCCAATATTGCCAGACGAGTATAAAGATGCTCGCTTCACCCTCACCGGGCCGTATTCTGCCTGGAAGGCAATGGCTACAGGGAAGGCGAATTCTACCCAGTTGGTAATGTCGGGCAAGATGAAGCTTGAAGGTGACATGGCATATATAATGAGGCACATGGCTGCAATGAATGCGCTGAATAGCATATATCAACAGATTGAGCTTGTCCCCTAGTCTCATCTTCTGGAAAGGAGGTGAGGGCTGTGGTCATAACACAAAATTTAGAAAGGAGGGATCAGGATTAGGAGAAGCATAAAAGTATCCTTGGACAAGGTCAAACGGAAATCTGACACTTTAGGTTAACAAAGAAAAGGGGGTGTATTATGGGTTTTGTCAAATCATTGGAATGGATCACTGAGAATTATCCGGAGACTGCGGAGTTCTATGATGCGGAAGTGCTGACAATTTACTTTGAAACCAAGCCTGAAGTTGTAGAGCGATTGCTTCCTCCGCCGCTTGAACCGTTCGAAATACCTATCGGCTTTGTTTTCGTCGCCAATTATCCTAGAACCAATTTTAGCGTGCCATATTTGGAGAGCGCACTCTTCTTGCAGGCCAGATATAATGGCGAAGAGGGGGCCTATTGCCTTTCGATGCCAGTTACGGACGACATGGCCTTAATTCTCGGCCGCGAAATCTATGGCTACCCCAAGAAAATCGGGAAAATCCATCTCAAGCGCAATGGAATTGAGGTAGAAGGCTGGACAGAGCGCCGGGGGGTGCGTTTCCTAACCGTCCATGCAAAGCTCACCAGCAAATGGAACGATGAGAGCGCTCAGGAAGTGTTTGCCGAGAGGATTAAGGACAACATCGATCTCGTTGTCTATAATTTCAAATATTTTCCAGCACCCGGCGGGGTTGGTGGTGGAGTTGGTTTCGACTACAATCCGCGTCTCATCAGGGAAGTGATACAATTGCGCCCTAACAATGTGGAGATGGGTGAAGCTGAACTTGTGCTCCAGTCTTCAGAGCATGACCCATGGGGTGACGTAGATGTTGTCCGAGTGCTGGGCGCATCATACAGCATAGGCAACAACGCCATGCTGCCTGGCAGTGTTGTAGCCGAAGTCGACCAGAATGAATTCGCACCGTATGCATTTATGAAGTTAGACAACGTTAGACAACTTGCGATGATGCGTAGCTAAGTACGTTAGCAAAATTATTGGTAGCGTCATGATTTTATGGCTTCGCTACAATTAGGCTTGCTTCGCATACCCCCGGGTTATAGAATTGGCTTCAGTATCTCATGTAGCCTTCCTTCTCGAAAGGGGCAAGAGAGGATATTGCACTGCGGGCTGGGATTAAGGTATTGTAATTGGTGACTATGGGTTAATCCTCCCGCCTTATGCTGCCGCTTTCATAGAGTTACCCGAAGGTGCATACGTTCATAGTGCCATAGTCGGATGCAAGCCAGAGGAGGTGAAAGTTGGCATGGATGCCGAATTGGATTTTCTGGATATTGGCAAACAGCAAGTAGTATACGTATTCAAACCTGTCTCAGGATGAAAAAGGAGGGACTTTCATGAAGGTTTTGGTTACCGGCATTTCTGGTTATTTAGCCTCCGTTGTTACTCCTCGCCTTCTCGGAGATGATGAAGTTGAAGAAGTTCGTGGTGTTGACCTCCAATATCCTCAGAACATAGACACAACAAGCTCAAAACTAGTGTTCATTAAAAAAGATGTCAGAGCCCCCGATATCGTAGATTCCTTTTCAGGAATTGATGTGTTATTCCATTTTGCCTTTATTGTAAACCCTGATGTTCCTTATGAGGAGATAGATTCAATAAATATTGAGGGCTCAAAGAATATCTTTAATGCCGCGGCAAAGGCAGGTGTTAAACATATTCTTTACACCAGTTCAATTGCGGCCTACGGTGCCGACCCAACGCACAAATTACCATTAAAAGAGGATTCCCCTCTTAAACCAAATGAGGATTGGTATTACTCAAGAGCAAAAGGTGCTGTTGAAAGATTTCTAAACGAATTTGAACAAAAATACCCTGACATAAAAGTAACCAGATTCAGGCCTGCAATATTTTTGGGTCCAAATATCGATAATCAATTCGGCACTCTTTTAAGGTCTCCGGTGATTATGGATTTGGGCTATGATGCTAAAATTGAATGGGTGTGGGATCAGGACGTTGCTGATGCAATATATCTTGCTTTTGAAAAGGGAAAAGCTGGTATTTACAACTTAGGTGGTGAAAATCCCTTAACCTGGAAAGAAATTGCTGAAGTTACAGGGAAAGAGACATTGGACATTGATCTAAACAGCGAAAGTGGTAGGGAATTATTTAGCCAACTTCTTACCGCGATGGATAGAGGATTTGCAGAGTGGCTTGATAAACCTGTTAAATATCCTATACTGGTGGACTCTTCGAAAGCTAGAAAGGAGCTCGGTTGGCAACCGAAATATGACTCTGCTGGTGCTATAAAAGCCTTCCTTGGGCTTTAAATAAAGAGGATATTACTTAGGTGGTGAAAAAATGACTCGTAAGGTAGTAGTTCTCGGTGTGGCAGTGCCTAAATTTGTCAGGGAGACTACTAAAAACGTGATGATATTTAAAATGTAAGAGGGAAATTATTCCACTGGAGGCAAAGACAGATGGGCAAACAGCATCTAACCTCTAAGTATTTCGTTGGCACCAGTGGCTGGCACTATGACCATTGGCGTGGGCTTTATTATCCTGAAGGATTGGCGAGGCCAAAGTGGCTGCAATTTTATGGTAAACAGTTTAACACCGTTGAGCTCAACAATAGTTTCTATCACTTGCCTACCGAGAAAGCTTTTGTCACCTGGCGAGAGTCAACACCTGAGAACTTTGTTTTTGCGGTTAAGGTAAGCCGATTCATCACTCATCTAAAGAAGCTGAGGAATATCGGCTCTGCGTTGGACAATTTCCTGTCGCGAGCTTGCTTGCTTCAAAATAAGCTAGGTCCTCTGTTATACCAGTTGCCGCCTAATACGAAACGCAATGACGTGGTGCTGGAGAATTTCTTATCCAGTTTGCCTCAAGAATACCGGCATGTATTTGAATTCCGCCATGAGTCCTGGATTGATGACGCTGTTTTTGAAACTCTAAGGCGATACAAAGTTGGTCTGTGTGTTTTCGATATGCCTGGTTTCACCTGTCCTCCGGTGGCTACCAGCGATTTTGCCTACATTCGATTTCATGGCAGTGGCGGCATGTATTCAAGCTGCTATTCCAATGAGGAGCTTTCCCAATGGGCTAAAAAAATTGCTAAATTGGCCAAGGGAGTGAAAACTGTTTATATCTACTTTAATAACGATGCTGAAGCCTTCGCCGTGAGAAACGCCTTGACCTTAGCAAGTTACTTGGAGCATTAGCTAGCGATCAAGGGCACCCTTCTTAAGGTTTTAAGCTTATAAATATTCCGTGATCTTCCTGGCTAAAGCGGGTGTTATGCCTTTCGTTTTACCGAGCTCTTCTGCTGAGGCTTCCTTGATGCCCTTGACTGACTTAAATCTTGTTAACAAAGCCTTTTTTCGCTTTGGTCCGATGCCGGGGATATTGTCTAACACTGAGGCAATGCCTTTCCTGCTTCGTAACTTCCGATGATAGGTTATAGCGAAGCGATGTGCCTCGTCCCTCGCTCTTTGAAGCGTGTGCAGAGCGGAAGAATCCTTAGGAATATCAACTGGTTCTGCCCTGCTTGGTGTGAAGACATCTTCATTTTCCTTAGCTATACTGGCGACCGGCACAGAATCCATTCCTAATTCTTCTATGGCATTGACTGCAGCGCCAAGCTGTCCTTTACCGCCATCGATGAGAATGAGGTCCGGGCTGATTGCCCAGTTATCTTTCTGTAAAGTTGTTTCGTTAAGTTCCCTTGCACTGAGAGCTCTTGCAAATCTCCGTCTCAATACTTCTTGGATCATGGCGTAGTCATCAGCACCGGTTATTGTTTTGATCTTGAAACGGCGGTAATGAGCTGGCTTGGGTATCCCTTTCTCCAGAACAATCATGCTTCCTACGGCTAACGCTCCTTGAATATTGGAAATATCGTAGCATTCTATCCGTAACGGCATTCGTGGCAGACGAAGTTTGTCCTTGAGCTGTTGTAACCCCGAAGTTATAGCTTCTAAATTCATTTCCTTAGCTTTGGCTAGCTGCAAGCCTTTATTGGCATTGTCAATTGCCATATTCATTAATTGTCTCTTTGCTCCCCGCTTCGGCACTTGAAGGCTTATGTTGCCTCCTCTTTGTTCGTTGAGCCATTCAGCAAGTGTTGGAAGTTCATTCACTGGGTGTTGAAGCAATATTGTAGGTGGAATATATGACGCCGAGGCGTAATATTGCTTTACGAAGCTGGTAATTATTTCGTTTGGTGTCTCACCATGGACATTTTCCATGATGAAATGGTCGCGCCCAACAAGCTTATTGTTGCGGATGAAGAATATCTGCACGCAAGCCTGCTCCTCGTTTTGTGCTAAAGCGATAATGTCCTGTTCCCCTTTTAAAATGACGGCAATTTTCTGTGCCTCGATTACCTTCTGTATTGCCGTGATTTGATCGCGAAGCAAAGCTGCCTTTTCGAACTGGAGGTGGTGGGATGCATCCATCATTCTTTGATTTAATTGGCGAAGGACTAGCTCCTGCTTGCCTTCTAGAAATTGAATAACTTGATTTATCATCTCATGGTATTCCTTTTTGGTTACAGCGCCAATACATGGTGCGAGGCATCGGTGAATATAGTATTCGAGGCAAGGCTTTTTGTCTGTGCCGGTAATGGTTTTAGTGCAGGAGCGAAACAGGAAAATTTTCTTTATCAATCTCAATGTTTTGCGAATGGAACCAGCACTGGCGAAAGGGCCGAAGTATCTAGCACCATCTTTCTGAAAACGGCGAGTAATATAAACACCGGGCCAATCTTCAGTGACATTTATTTTAAGATAGGGGAAAGTTTTATCGTCTTTCAGGCGAACATTGTAGTGTGGGCGATGCCTTTTTATCAGGCTGCATTCTAATATCAATGCCTCTTGCTCAGAATTGGTGACTATAAAATCAATGTCGCTTACGTTTGACATTAATCGCTGAATTTTTTGGAGAAGATTTTTATGTTCCATAAAATAACTTTTTACCCGATTGCTGAGGTTGGCAGCCTTGCCTACGTAGAGCACGTTCCCTTGCTCATTCTTGAACCAATATACTCCAGGATTTGCGGGAAGAGTTTTCAGTTGTAGCACTAATTTTGCTGATGGCATAGCTGAATATTGTAACAACAGGGATTACCACCCGCAAAAAAATGTGATAAAATGAGGTAAATGAGAAAAGACGTTGGCACTTTTCTAGAATACCTCGCTGACAGTAAAGGTTGTTCACAGAATACTCTGGCTGCTTATTCTAATGATTTAAACCAATTGATGACATTCATTGAGATAAATAAAGGTGAGGGTGTTATTGAGTCAAACGATGAGCTACTGAAAGACTATCTATTTAACTTCAGAGACAGAAAGTATTCTTCAGCTACAGTAGCTCGGAAAATAGCCTCAGCGAAGTCATTTTTTAAGTTCATGGTCGACGTGGGCAAATCGAAGAGCAATCCGGCGCAAGGTTTGCTATCTCCCAGGGTTAAGAGGCGTTCACCATCTATCTTGTCTCCCTCCGAGTTTCGCCGTTTGTTGGCAGAGTCAGCGAAGCTATCCACTCCAGAGGCTAAAAGAGATAAGGTGATGTTAGAATTACTTTATGCTACAGGCTTGCGGGTAAGTGAGTTAGTATCGCTGGATACCAGGGACATTAATTTGGAGCAGCGTTATCTTTATTGCGCTCATGGCAATTCAAAGAGGCGGGCTCCGTTTGACTCTTATATCGTCAAGCTATTGCGAGACTTTATCAATGGTGCCAGGTTTGAGCTCCTGTATGATGAGAGGGAGAAAGCGCTATTTTTGAATCGGCTTGGCAAGAGACTCACCCGGCAGGGATTCTGGGAAATTGTTAAGAATTATGCCTTTAAAGCTGAGCTTGGTGGTAAAGTTACCCCACGGATCCTGCGCCATAGCTTTGCGGCATATAAATTACAAACTGGTGCTGAGCTTCGAGATGTGCAGCAACTCTTAGGACATGTTTATATCTCAAGCACCAAGGTTTATGAACAAATAAGTCCCACATTAAGGTAAAAGGTATGCCTAAAAAATCACACCGTAGCAAGGCAAAGCATCGTGCCAAATCGGCGAGAATAGCCAGAGAGAGAAGTTCGCAACAGGTTGTCTCAACCATTGCTGAGTCGGGTGCCTTAGCTAGAAAGAAAGTTCCTGAAGGCCAAGTTTCTGTTGCTCGCTATCAATATCTAATGCCCGAGCTACGGCGTATTGGCATCCTCGGTGGCTTGATGATTTTAATTCTCATAACGTTATCTTTTATCCTTGGTTGATTTGAAAGTAACCTGTGGTGGATTTGAGCCTTGCTCGGGATAATTTAATTGCCAAACTCCGCTTGGAGATTTCTGATAAGCGTGTGCTTGAAGCTATACGGCGTGTTCCGCGCGAAGCTTTCGTGCCTGATGATCAGTATTATGCCGCCTACGAAGATAGGCCATTGAGTATTGGCTTTGGGCAAACTATCTCCCAACCTTATATTGTGGCTTTAATGGTGCAGGCTTTAGGGCTTAAAGGTGGGGATAAAGTCCTGGAGCTGGGTGCCGGAAGTGGCTATGAAGCAGCCATATTAGCCGAGTTAGCCAGGGAGGTTGTCACTGTAGAGCGCATATCTGAATTAGTAGAAGGAGCTAAACGTCCTTTGGAAAAGCTTGGTTACTCTAACGTCAAGGTTCACCTTGCCAGCAGGGAATTAGGTTGGTCTGATGAGGCACCCTATGATGCTATTATAGTTTCCGCTGGTGCCCCCACTATTCCCCAGATCCTTTTGAATCAACTATCTTTTGGTGGACGGTTGGTGATCCCGGTGGGTTCCCGCTGGCAGCAGGACTTGCTGAAGGTTACTAAAAGGCGGAAGGGGAATACGGTGGAAAATTTAGGTGGATGCTATTTTGTGCCACTCATTGGTGAAGGTGCTTGGGAGGAATAAAGCAAATAAGGAGGTGGAAATGGAGGTATTTGAAGCAATAAAAACGAGACGTAGTATTCGTCATTACAAATCTGAGGCTATTGCTGAAGAAAAGCTTAATGCTGTTTTGGAGGCTGCCCGTTGGGCACCCTCTTGGGCAAATACTCAATGCTGGAGGTTTATAGTAGTTCGAAATAATGACACGAAAGCCAAGTTAGCCGATGCTCTTACACCCTGGAATCCAGCTCACGAAGCTATCAAAGAGGCGCCCATAGTTATCGTGGTTTGTGCTGAGCAAGGCAAATCTGGTTTTTATAAAGATGCGCCAGTCACCGATAAAGGTGATTGGTGTATGTTCGATGTAGCGCTGGCAACGCAAAACCTTGCCTTGGTAGCTCATTCTCTAGGCTTGGGCACTGTGCATGTTGGTGCCTTTGATGCTCAAAAGGTGGCGCAGATTCTAAACGTACCCCAAGGTGTAGCAGTGGTGGAAGTGCTTCCTTTAGGGCATCCAGCTGAGGAAGCCAAGACACCGAAAAGAAAGGAACTTTCCGAACTGGTATTCCGTGAAAATTACGGGCAAAAATAGAATGCCCTCAAGGGAATTCGAATCCCTGTCTTCAGCTTGAAAGGCTGACGTCCTAGTCCCCTAGACGATGAGGGCAAGCAACAGTATTCTAGGGATAAATAGCCGAGGTTTCAAGACCAGTGGATTGTGGTAAATCGAACATTAAATTCATATTTTGAACTGCCTGCCCTGCCCCTCCCTTTATTAAATTATCTAGGCAGCTAATGACGATAAGCCTATTTGTCCTCAAATCGATGGTGGTGTAAATGATGCACAAGTTGGTTCCTGTGGTATATTTGATTTGGGGAGGATTATCTGCTATCTGAATAAAGGGAGCATTTTTGTAGAAATCACGATAAAGCTGTTGTAGTTCCTTTTTGAGCAAATTACTATCCTTCAATGAAGCATAGCACGTGGTTAATATACCGCGGGTCATCGGGACTAAGTGAGGCACAAAAGTCGCTGATAAGGCAAGCTCTGGGTTTAATGCTCTTAGTTCTTGTTCAATCTCAGGTAGGTGGCGGTGTCCTTCAACAGAATAGGCAGAGGCGTTTTCATTGGTTTCAGCGTAATGGCTGGCTAAGGTCAAGGTTCTGCCGGCGCCAGATACCCCCGATTTACTGTCAATTATTACTTCAGGTGAGATGATGGCTGCTTTGACTACCGGTGCTAATGCCAGGATAGCGCCAACGCTGTAACAACCAGGATTGGCTATCAAGCGTGCTGAAGCTATCTCGCTTTCATGAATTTCGGACAATCCGTAAATTGCTTCCTGTAGTAAATCGGGAAATGGGTGGGTAAAGCCATACCATTTTGGGTATTCATTGGCATCTTTTAACCTGAAGTCAGCACTGACATCGATGACCTTGATGTTTTGTGTCAGCAAAGAAGGCACTACATCCACGCTTAATTTATGGGGCATTGCCGAGAAGGCAACATCTATATCGCTATCTACATCGATTTTTATTAACTGGTCTATATCGCCTAAGTGCGGGAAAACCTCGCCCAGCTTTTGTCCTGCAGCACTTCTTCCTGTAATAGATTTAAGTTCTACTTCGGGATGGTGATGAAGCAGGCGAACTAGTTCGATGCCAACATACCCGGTAACATTTATTATGCCAGCTTTTATTTTTGACACTGAAAACTATTATACTATGTAATATTTGATTAAGTGAAACAATAATGTTATTTTTATCACTTAATTTTATCGAGGAGGAGCATGCCTAAGATTTATTTCATAGATGTTACTAATCGGGACGGCGTTCAAACTGCTAATCTCGGCCTATCTAAGCTTGAGAAGACCATGATAAACATCTATCTCAATGAGGTGGGTATCTTTCAATCCGAGTTTGGTTTTCCTACGACGAGACACGAGTCGGCTTACCTCCAAGCCAATTTAGAATTGGCTGCCATGGGGGTTTTGCAACCTATTCGGTTGTCTGGGTGGATAAGGGCGGTAGCCAGTGATGTCGAAACAGCATTTAGGTTTGTTCCCGACATCCGACATCTCAATCTATCAATCTCTACATCACCCCAGATGATTTCCGCTAAATTCCGCGGGGAAAAGAAGCGTGAGGATATTCTAGAGATGATGATTGATGCCGTGGAAGCTGCTAAGGCGCTTGGAGCTGACGGTATCGGTGTGAATGCTGAAGATGCTTCCAGAACAGACACGGACTTTCTAATCAAATTTGCCTCAGCAGCAAAAGAGCATGGAGCTCAAAGGTTCAGGTATTGTGACACTCTTGGCTATGATGACCCTTTTACCCTCTATGAAGCTGTCAAGGCGGTGGCCGAAAATGTAGGGATCCCCATCGAGCTTCACTGCCACGGCGATTTAGGTATGGCTGTGGCTAATTCTGTTGCCGGAGCTAAAGGAGCTATAGATGGTGGGCAGGATGCCTATATCAATACCACGGTTAACGGAATAGGAGAAAGGGCAGGCAATGCTGACCTTGTGGCAACAATTCTAGCAGTCACTAAATCGAAAGGGTTCGCCGACAGGTATCAATTGGGGAAGCGAATTAACCTGAAAAAGGCGTGGAAGATAAGCAAATTTGCCAGCTATGCCTTTGGGGTTCCTATCCCGATAAATCAACCGGGGGTTGGAGCCAATGCTTTTGCTCATAGCTCTGGCATTCACGCTGACGGTGTGTTGAAGGATCCGCAGAATTATGAGCTGTATGACCTTGCTGAATTAGGCCGAGGCGAGCCAGAGTTTGTGGAAACTGGCAGGGAGATATGTTCCGGTGAATATAGCGGAATATCCGGGTTCAGACACATAATGGGGAAGATGGCGATAGCCTTTGAGGATAGTGCAAAAGCTGAAGAGACGCTGGAACTGGTGAGGTATGCTAATGTTGAGGCTCAAAAACCCCTTGTTGAGGATGAGCTGTTGTTCATTGCTAAATATCCACAGGTTGCAAGAAAACTGTTGACGTTAATCCCGCTGTAGTATTGCCTTGTGTTTGCCTGGTAGGCTGAATTTGCTCCTGGATTTACTGAATGTCTTCAATAAGATAGTTGAAAGTGCCAGCAGGAGCAGTAATGCTGATGGTTTGCCCTTTTTGTTTATGTAATAAAGCTTTACCAATGGGTGAGGCGATGGAAATTATGCCCTTTGCTGGGTTTGTCTCTTTCGGGTCTGCTAGAGTATAACGAAGCTCCCTGCCAGAGGCTAAATCACGAAGCTTCACTGTATTCCCAATTTTTATCTGTAAAGTATCTTGGGTTTCACTTATGACTCTTGCCGAATTCAAGATCAGCTCTAGCTCCTTTATTCTACCCTCCAGGTGTGATTTATGTTCCCGGGCTGCTTGCAATGGTGCATTTTCGCTGAAGTCTTTGTCGGCTGCTGCCTGGCGTATCTCCTTAAGGACTTCGGAACGCTTGCTCTTGAGGGCGGTTAACTCTGCTTCCATTTTTGCGTGGCCTTCCCTGCTCAGAGTAGATTGGATTTTGGGAATTTGTTGAATCGCTGTGGCTGTTTTTGAGGGCGTTCTCTTTGCCCGAATATGGATAGCTAGATTTACTTTAGTGAAGCCCTTTCTATGGATATGGCTAAGGAAGGGTCTAATTGGCTCAGCGGCTGAAGGGGTAATCCGCTCGGTGTAGTCAGCTATATCAAGCGGAGTGATGCTGCTTGCTTTCCTGCTCACACCAAGCCATCGCACAAGATTATAAATTTCTGCTTGTGCCTTTTCTTTTTGTTCCGGAGCTAGATTGAGTAGAAAGCTGTTAACTACCTCGATTAGTGTAGCATCCTGCTTGGAGGTATTTTCCATCAACGGAGTAATAATAGGATAGGAAGAGAAGCTGTGTCAATCGAAGCTGTAAATGAAGGTTTGTGCTCGGAACAAGCTCCACAATCTCTCAGAGATTGCTATGCTCCAGGGGAAATCCTGATATCCAAATTGAAAGTTCAAAACCCTCCAACTTGAATAATGGGGCAGAGTTCATAGATACGCCGCATGACACAGGCGTGACTATATTTCGTGCCCGGATACTCATTATGGAGGTCAGCATGAGTATCTAGCTGCAGCACGGAAAGTCTGGCAAATACCTCTCTAACAACATAGGGAGGTGAAATTTTAGTTATGTTAATTTTTGGTGGATAATTCTCTAGCCAGTTGGTGAGGAATTGCGCATCTTGAAGAATTTCTTTGCTATTAGAATAGCCATCAATAATCAGGTGCACATTAAGCCTCCTTCAATAGCATTTCTGTTAGCTCAAAGGGACAGCACAGCGCTCTTGCTATTCATTGACTGGAGGACCATGGTTTAAATATTCCTCTATCAGTGCCATGGCACAATATTTGCCACACATGCTGCAAGTTTGCCCACCGGTGGCAAAACGTTGATGGACTTGTTGTGACTGTTTTGGGTCTAAGGATAATTTAATTTGAGTTTGCCAATCAAAACTTTTACGAGCCCGTGACATCTGGTCATCCAGTTCTTTAGCTCCCTTTACACCTTTGACGATGTCACCAGCATGAGCGGCTATGCGGGAGGCAATTACTCCTTGTTTTACGTCCTCTACCTCAGGTAGTCCGAGGTGTTCTGTGGGAGTGACATAGCACAGGAAATCCGTTCCTGCAGCGGCGGCAATGGCGCCTCCAATAGCACCGACAATATGGTCATAGCCAGCGCCTATATCGGTAACCAAGGGCCCAAGGACATAGAATGGCGCTCCATGGCAAAGGCTTTTTTCCAGTTGAACATTGCTGGTTACCTGGTCTAATGGCAAATGCCCTGGACCTTCGACGAAGACTTGAACATTAGCTTCTCTGGCACGTTTCACCAACTCACCAATGGTAATTAGCTCCTCAAGTTGAGCTCTATCAGTTGCATCAGCCAGGCAGCCGGGGCGTAAACCATCGCCTAAACTTAAGGCGAAATCATATTCATGAGCTAACTCCAATAAACGGTCATAATATTGGTATAGAGGATTTTCCTTCTCGTTATGCAGCATCCAACCGGTAAGGAAAGCACCTCCTCGAGACACCATACCGGTTATTCTGCCCTGGCTTTTCAGCCGTGCAATTGTAGCTTGAGTTACCCCACAATGGAGAGTCATGAAATCAACGCCATCCTTAGCTTGCTGTTCAATAACGCTAAAAATCTCATCCACGCTCATATTTACGATGGCACCGTGTTTCTCAATGGCTTCAATTCCTGCTTGATAGATGGGGACGGTTCCTAGTGGCAGGGTGCTAGCATTGATGATAGCTTGTCTTATAGCCGAAATATCTCCCCCAGTACTGAGATCCATAACTGTGTCACTGCCAAACTCAATGGCGGTTTGCAGTTTTTTCAGCTCCATATCTAAATCACAGAAGTCAGGTGATGTGCCGAGATTGACATTGATCTTCGTCCTCAGTCCCTTGCCTATACCGCAGGGGACTAAATTGGCGTGGTTAGGGTTGGCTGGTATCACAATGACGCCACTAACCAGACCCTGCAGTACAAAATCTATTTCCACTCCCTCTTTCTCAGCCACATGCTTTACCTGGGGTGAAATGGTACCCTGTTTAGCTAATTCTACTTGTGTCATTTTGCGTCCTGTATGGCTTTAGGTGGCAAATCTAACATAAGACAATCACTAATGCAAGCTCGCTTGCTCAATCGCATAAAATCGCGTAATGTCCACCTCAAGGCAGCCATCGAGACAAAACTATCAACCACATTTGGCTACAGGTGACTGACGGCAGAGGGGTAATTTAACCCTAGGCATAGTATACTTTAGCTGAGAAGGGGTAAGTTGGATGGGATGTGTATACGCACATGTAAAGATCAGCGATCCTGGCAAGGACAAAACTGTAGCGCAGAGGATACTGGTGGACACTGGAGCAACTTAACAAGCACATCCTGAGATTCTGTATAATACCTCGGATAGATGAGCTCAAGCTGGGTAGTTAGAGCATCATGATTTAGCTAGGCACCTGCACTATCACAGTTGTCCCTTTACCTGGTGTTGATTTCACTTCAATAGTGCCGCCCATTAGCTGGGCTCGCTGTTGCATCCCAGCTAAACCAAGCTTACCCACACTGGTAAAGTCTCCTGGCATTTGAGGCAACTTAAAACCCTTGCCGTTGTCATTAACAGCTAAAACAGCCTTATCATCACCAAATTCTAGTGTAATCCAAGCCCTCGATGCTTCTGCATGTCTTCTGATATTAGTTAACGCCTCTTGAGCAATGCGGAATAATAGGAGTTGTACCTCAGCGGACAAGCTTCGTTCACTACCTATCACCTTAACCTGAGCATCAATTCCGTGTTCTTTGGCTAGGTTTTCCGCCATCCACTCCAATGCCGCTAATAAGCCGAGTTGATCCAGTATGAGGGGTCTTAAGTCCTGAGCACAGCGCTGCAAGTCTTCTAGTGCCCCAATCGCTTGGTTGCGCAGCTTCTCTAAAAATTGTTTACGGTGCCCGTCAGATAACTTCTCGCTTTTAGTCGAGGTGAGGAAATCTAGGCCCTGCGTGAGAAGGAGCAGGGATTGAGCCAATTCGTCATGCAGTTGCAGGGCAATGCGCTCTCTTTCCTCCTCCTGCGCCCTGATAATCTGCTGGGTATAGAGACGAGCCTTATCCTCCAGCCGCTTCTGTTCAGTTACATCATGTAAGGTCTCTATGGCACCTATTATTTCTCCCTCGTTATCCTTGATAGGACTCGCCATAAAATGAAGCCATCTGCCGTCCTCTCCAAGATCCGGGAAGAAATTTTCGGCTTCGTAGGCACCATCAATCAGGGAAGATTTCTTGCCTTTATCCCTATAGTATCGTTCAATTTCAGCAGTAGAGCTTCCATCCACTATTAAATCAGCCATAACCGCCCTCTTCTTAGTGTAGAATGCCACCCAGTGCTTGCCCGTCCCGACCACCTGTTCCTTTTTTGTGCCCGAGAGAGATTCGAGCGCTATATTCCAATGAGTGACTTTGTGCTGCTTATTGATGGTAAATGTCGCTATTGGGGAACCATCAATAATTCTGATGAGCATCTCCTCTGTTCTCTTTTGCTCAGTCAGCCTAAATTTTGCTTCCGTCAATTGCTCTCTCCTCTTGGGGTACATCGTCAAGGCTAATATAGCCCTCCCTATATGCTTTAATTACTACCTCGGTACGGCAACCACAACCCATTTTGTTAAAGATGTTAGTCAAGTGAGCTTTCACCGTGCGCAAGCTGAGAAACAGCTCGGTGGCAATATCCTTGTTGCTCATCCCTCTAGCCGCTAACCTCAGAATTTCAATTTCCCTAGAGGTTAGCTGGCCACCACCCTGCCTCTCACCGGTCTTCTTGGCTGATCTGCCTACATGTTGCAAAAGCCTGTGGGTTACCACCTGGTCAAGCACCGACTCACCGGAATGCACAGCACGGATAGCCCCGGCAATCTCACTGCTGCGTGCGCTCTTCAGTAAGTAGCCACAGGCACCGGCCTCCAGAAGTCCAATGATGTAGCGGATGTCGTTATAGGCAGTCAATGCCAATACCGCTGTAGATGGGCTTGCCTGCTTAATTAACTTCGTAGCCTCAATGCCACTAAGCTTAGGCATGACAATATCCATTATGACTAAATCGGGCTCCAGCTCACTGACTAACCTGACCGCTTCTTCACCATCACCAGCCTCACCGACTACTTCAAAGTCCTTCTCCCGCTCAAGCAGGTTACGCATGCCTTCCCTTAGCACGGCATGGTCATCGGCAATTACAATCCTTATCTTCGCCCTAATATGGCCTCCCTTACTATCAAACGCTTGATTACTAAGCTGATTCTAAACTATGCGGCGGATAATCTCAACAAGATATAGGACTTTAGGGCATATGAAAATGGAACTTTGGGTCGATGTATGGTCGCCTGCCAGCGAGTATTCTATAAATGGAATGAGGAACAGGAGGTCGCCAATGGTGTAGTCGAGGAGGAAAAGAGAGCCTATCACTGATGATGAAAGGTTGAAACGGAAAGTAAGAATCCTAGCAGTACTAGCTAGAGCTGCAGATGATAGCCAGTCCTTAGCTCGACTTGCTGAGAATCCGAAGGAAGTGAAATGGGATTAAGAGCATATTTGCTGGTTAAGGCTAAGGACAATATAGAACAGCAAGAGTTTATCAAGGCATTAAGGGACGTGGAACGGATGCCCGGGGTGGAGTTCGTTGATCCCGTTATCGGGGCATTCGATATGGTAATCATGGTGGATGCACCGGTGACGGTAGAAGCCATAGCCGCCAAAGTTCAAGACAATCAGTGGTTCGAAGATATGAAGATACTAAAGCTCATCAACATATTTGAACTTTCAAATGTTAAGGGAGGGAGGCACTTTAATTTGCTTGGCTTAGGGAATCGCAGAGGGAGGTCAAAGTTCAATGAGGAGTAGCATAACAAAACAGCAAGAGTACTCAAGAAACGAGCCGAAAGTGGTATTGAAGTTGTTAGCACAGACTGGGGGAGTAAGTTTTATTTGTATCGGTGGAGCAACAGCTATCGGAATCATGGTTGGCAGACTAAACCACACGGGACTGTTGTTCGCTTTGATTGGAGCCACCATCGGTTTGGGCGTTGCCATGGTTTACATTTACTACAGCTTCAAGCGCATTAATAATAAATAGGAGCTTTTCTTTGCTTTCTCACTTAAGCATAGGGGGATTATGAGTATAGGTAGCGCAAGCAGGGAAATGGCACGTGGTCTTTCGAGGCTGCCAGCAAAAATGACTAGAAAGAAGCTTTCGGTTCGTCCTTTACATCTTATGATCATCTTCGCTATTGCTTTCTTAGGATTGGGGATAATCAGCTTCATTCAGGGTAGTGTAGGAGCAACAATAAGGGGAATATCACCATGGAGCATATTTGCCGTTCATGCACCAACGTATGAGTTAGCAGGTCAGCATATTTTTGGTGAGGGTATACCCGTGACTAACACTATGCTTACTAGCTGGATAAGTGTCTTAGTTTTGGTTGGCTTATTCTTCGCTAGTACGCGCAAGATGAAGCTAGTTCCCAGTGGTTTACAGAATTTCGTGGAATTTGTCTACGAAGTGATAAGAGACTTTATCAATGGTATTGCCGGCAAGGAGTTGGGGCCGAAATTTTTCCCCATTTGCACCACAATATTTTTGTTTGTGATAGCTAATGCCTGGATAGCCTTACTACCAGGTTTTGAGAGCATCAAAATGAATGGTGAGCCTCTTCTACGTAATGCCAATACTGATATTAATGTGCCTTTCATGCTTGCTCTAGTTTCTTTCTTCTTCACTGAGTATTGGGCGTTCAAGGTGAAGCGTGCCTCGTATTTAAGGAGGTTCTTCAATTTTGGGCCGTTAAACCGAGGATTCAAGAATTTCAAACGAGGGGTGAAAGCTGGACTTAGCGGCGTTGCCATGGGCATGGTAGCTGTTTTTGCTAGCTTAATCGAAATTATAAGTGAATTCATGCGCATAGTTGCATTTACTTTTCGTCTTTTTGGAAACATGACGGCTGGGGTTTTGATAACTATGGTCATAATTTATCTAGTTCCATTGATGCTTCCTTCGGTATGTTACGCTTTGGAGGCGTTTCTTGGTTTTGTTCAAGCAATGATATTTGGTGGATTAACATTAGCTTTCCTCACGGTAGGAGTAATGTCAGAGGAAGAGGAACTAGCTTAGAAAGGGAAAAATGAATTCAAGAAGGAGGTAACCCATGACGCCAGAAGTTGCTCTTATACTAGGAAAGTACATAGGGGCGGGTTTAGCGGCGATAGGTATCGCTGGAGGAGGAATTGGAGTTGGTTTGTGCGGTTTAGGGGCATGCTTAGGAATAGCTCGCAATCCCGAGGCAAGATCACAAATAATGACTTTCTTGATATTGTCTATTGCCTTTGCTGAAGCGGTATCTATTTACGCACTTATCATCTCCATTTTGCTTATTTTCGTAGTATAGCCTACTAAATAGCAGGAGGGCATTAATTATGAGTGGATTAGGGTTTGATTTACCAACTTTTATTAGTCAGATTGTCGGTTTTGGTGTTTTACTCGCTTTGCTTATCCTTCTTGGTTACAAGCCGATTCATAAGATGCTTGATGAGCGGGCGAACAGGATAAGGGGAAGCATGGAGCAAGCTGAGGTGACGAAGCAGGAATATGAGCGTGCTAAAGTGGCGGTTCAGGAACGGATTGGTAAGGCTCGCCAAGAAGGGCAAGCAATAATTAGCCAGGCCACTCAAATTGGAGACAGGCTCAAGGAGGAAGCAAAGGAAGAGGCGAGAAAAGAAGCCCAGACTATTGTTGCCCGAACTCGGGTTGAATTGGAGCGAGAGCAGGACAAAGCTATTGATGACTTACGGCGAGAGTTTGTGGATACCGCTATTTTGGCTGCTGAAAAAGTTATTAATGAAACACTGGATAAGGAAAAGCACAGAAAACTTATCGAACAGGCGTTGGAGGAAAGCACTACTTTCAGGCAAAATTAGGACAAAAGAAGGAAGTTAGAGTTGAATGAGCAGTAGCATAATAAAGCAGCAGGAGTACTCAAAAAATGAGCCGAAAGCAGTATGGAAATTCTTAGCACAGACTGCGGGAGTAAGTTTTATTTGTATCGGTGGAGCAACGGCTATCGGAATGATGGTTGGCAGACTAAACCACACGGGAGAGTTGTTCGCTTTGATTGGAGCCACCATTGGGCTGGGTATCACTTTGGGGTACATTTATTACAGCTTCAGACGCATTAACAACCAATAGAAAGGGGGTGAAAGGTAAATGGACTTTGAGGTAGTAAAGTTTGTAGCAGCAGGTAAGGCTTGCTACCTTTTGACAGATGAAGAGATAGACTGGAAAGGAGCAATAATCCCAACGGTGAGTGAGCTGCTAGGCAGCTTCAGCTACCGCCCAACTTTGAGGCAGATATTCTACCGGCTAGTGGCAGCCCTGTTAATTCCCAATACCGAGGTCAGCTATAAGAGCCTGAGCGGAGCCGCCGTCCTAGCAAGAGAAGAAGCAACTATTGCGCCCCTGTCTTTTGAGGACAGGGTAAGAACTCACGCCGAGGGAGACTATGGCTTCGACAGCCCCGATCAGTTTATTGAGGCTGCGCTTGACGTGCTCAGGGAATCGCCCAACCAATACACTAGACCCTTGTGGACTACTCAGCAAGTAATGCCAATAATCTGGTTGGAGAAAGATACTTTGTTTACCCCCATCACCACCATCGCCAGCCGATACCGAGTGAAAGTCTATGTAGCCAGAGCTAACTCCAGCCTTACCACAGTCTACGAGGCAGCCCAGGAGATTGCCAAAGCTATGCCTGTCAAGGTGCTCCAGTTAAGCGACTTTGATGAGAGTGGTGAGGATACGGTAAGAGACCTAGAGACCAACCTTACTCGTTACAGTCGCATTCACATAAGAGCATATAAAATCGCCCTTACTTCCCAACAGGTAACAGGCTTCAACCTACCAAGGATCATGGCAAAGAAAAACGAAGATGGCACTTTCGCCAACCCCTTGCACAACGAGTTTGCCAAACGCCACGGAGATACTGTTGTTGAGCTTGACGCTCTACCACCAGACGAACTAGAGCGCATCATCACGACAGCTATTGAGGACTTGATTGACGAGGACGCTTGGAACGCCGAAATAGAGAAGGCAAAGCAGGAAAGGGAAGAAGTCCAACGCAGAATTGAGGAGCTGCTAG
>JABUBO010000045.1_pt1 | contig 31449 bp, 23 predicted proteins | sample 7240361 | NCBI WGS metagenome assembly JABUBO01 (sample SAMN07256346, study PRJNA390944) | subsurface metagenome | isolation source: Methane hydrate marine sediment | place: Pacific Ocean: Eastern North Pacific, ODP site
CCGGGACTTGAATATAAACGTCGCCCCTGAGGTTGATGGAGTGCGCAACATCGCTGTGGCCGGCTTCTATGACCCCGACCGCAGCGTTTGCGGTGGTAGCATGGGTGTACTTGAAATTCCGGTACCAACTGGCGATGAACGAGGCCGCCTCTATCGCTTTCAAACCGGCGGTCTTATTGGTGGCTGGGAGGATGCTGCCACCGGCGTTGATGGCTGGGTCAATTGTACCGCAGTTACCTGGGTGTATTTCTCCACTAACTTCGCCAATGACTATACTCTGCTGGCGGTTACTCATGACAATAATTCCTATCTGCAGACCGGGACGTGGAGCAGGAGCAGTGTGAACTGGAATGAGGCAGCGGGGCGGGGGGAGGCAGCCCTGTTATCCACCGAGCCAACCGCCTGGTGGATCACTAAAGCTTCAACCTCAGGGATAACACTGCCCCTTGACTATGATGGCCGGGACGCTGATTCAAACTATGCCTGGATAACTCTAAATACCGCTGAAGGTGCCGACCAACACACTGTAGGCACTATTTATCGCGTGGTCAATGGTGATGCTGAGCCTGTTACGCAGCAAATCCCAGGACAGCCTTGGCTGGCGATGGTTTTCTACTGGGGCTCGATACAGGAAGGTAAGGCTGTTGCCGGGCTGTTGGGCGATGGTCATGCTACAGGTGTTATTGATTTGCCACTGAACGCGCTTGAGCTTCTCCCCGGGCTTGACGACATTACTGAATGTGAACCTGAAATTGAATGTAGCCAGGGTGTTCCGGTCTACCGCAACGATGGCATCTCCGATATGGACATCTGCTGTCAACGGTGGAGTAAGGCCTGCAAGCCGCCTACCGGGCATGGTCCTGCCCTCACTATCTTTGCCCCGCCCACCGGCACCAAGGTCTACTGCGTCACCTCAGGACTCATGATAGGCATGGACCCATCCTCTTACTTGCAAAGCTGCGGAGACGTTAAGAATATACATATGCTTGATAAGTATGATGAAAGCGCCTTTTCGGTGAGCTTCGACGATGGCGATACCTGGAACCAGATTGGGTTAATTGATACCGATATCGATTACCTCAGCGATGTTGCTCAGTCGCCCGACTGCAACACCACCTATCTTGCCGGCGTTAACCTCGATCTGGCCGGAGAGCGAAATACAGAGGAACTTTGGGTATACACATCTGGCGAATGCGATAGCGTTTTCTTCAAGGCGAAGGACCTCAGCCAGAAGATTTATCAAGCTGCTGGCTACGACGACAAGTGGTTCCGAATATGGAACGCTGAGCTCTCAAATAACACCGCAGTTAACGGTGTCGATACCCCCCAGATTGGCCTCATCCGGCTGGCCTCTGAGGAAACCACGGACGTAAATACCGTTTACCTCGTTGACCGCGGTAGCGACACCGTTTACTATGAGGACAACAAAGGTCTGGGCTGCTGGGAAGAAGGAAGCTCGACTGTTGACGAGATATCCGATTTAGCTGTCCAGGACGAGGCTACCATCTATGCCGTGGGCTTCAATGATGATGTAGCAGTGTCCGATGACCATGGCTCTGCCGCTTCGTGGAGTTCCACGATGGACAGCAAGGTTGATGATGGTCACACCATTGCCGTGCTCGGCGAGGGGAATGTCCTCGTCGGCGGTGCTGCTGGCAAGGTGGCTTACTCCGACGATGACCTGGCCACCTTCAAGGATGGCGATGCTACCTTCACCGAGCTGGATGACATCGGCGTTGGCAACGTCCATGTTGCCTTTGACAGCTACTTTGATACTAACAGCGTCATCTACGCTGCAGTGAGTGTTGTCAACGTCAACGACGCTGCCAACGGCATTTACCGCTGGATCATTGACGAGAGCAGTAAGTGGACAGACCTTGGTGAGTGTGCCGGTACTGCTACGCCAACCGAGGCTCAACTGGGTTACTCACCTGCTTCGTGCACCCCGGTTGAAGTTGGCTACTACGGCATAGTCATCAGTAATGCTGAGGGCAATCCTGAGACCGATGCCACCACTGGCGGCGTTCTGTATGCTGCCTTCTATGATGCAACAGGCAATGTCACAGGTATAGCTCGGTGTCTCAATCCTGCTGAGGAGGTAGCTTGCGGCGAAGCCTGTTGGGATTACCTGATTCAGGGGGTAGCTACCAATGCAGCATTCACGCTGGAGCCTTCCAGCCTGAAGATATGCGGCTGCCTCACCCCGGATACCAACAGCAAGCTGTGGGCCATTGATGACAACGCATACTACAATGACGATTTGGTTTCCCCCTCTACAGCCGATTCCAGCATTGGTCGCCTGTGGACCTACGGGGACTGCTTTGCCAAGGCTGCTCCAGTAATCGTCAGCCCGGCAGACAATGCTTTGGTTGATGCCGACCCGTGCTACTGCTGGAACGATGCCTTCACGCTGAAGTGGGACAGGCAGTGTGATGCCTGCTCGTACAACCTGCAGATATCTCGGGATGAGGACTTCACCGAGGTGATACTCGACATCAGCGGCAAGGATGGTGATTGTGATGAGATAGACTACGACCCATCCAGCGGCTCCAATCCCAGCTACGTTGTATTGAATAAAGCACTGGGCACTGGTAGCTGCGGCACCACATTCTACTGGAGGGTTCGCTCTGCTGATGCTGAGACTGGTGAGATAATTCACAGTCCGTGGTCTGAGGTGCGCGGTTTCACCGTTGCCACTGATCCCGGGGCTAAGGTAACGCTGACCAATCCCGGCAATGGCGCTATTGGCGTATCGGTGAGCAATATTCCGTTCACTTGGGATGCCGTTGCCGATTCCACGGGCTATGAGTTCAGCATGGTGAATGCTGAGACCGATGCTGAGGTAGTATCAGCGACTTCAGTATCAGGGACGACTTACACCTATACTGGCACACTTTCCTACAGCACTTCTTACTACTGGACGGTGAAGGCGATGAAGGACACTACGGTGTTTGGTGGGGCTACAGCAACCTTCACCACAGGTGCGGAGGCACCTGTGCCAACCCCGGCAGCTACTCCGTCATGGGTGTGGGTGATTATCGCCATTGGTGCAGTGCTGGTGATTGTTACCCTGGTGCTTATCTTCCGAACACGAAGGGTGTAAAAAATCCCCCCCTGTAACTCCCTCCCGCCAGGGGAGGAAGAGGAATAAGGAGGGGTGAAAAAGGGGGGCGTTGAGCCCCCCTTCCCCTCCCAGTGGAGGACAGCATGCGGAAAACTAATCATGATCTTAGCAAGCAAGAAAATGAAGTTTTAAAGCTTATAGCTCGAGGAAAAACAAACGAGGAAATTGCAATAAAGCTGGGCATAAGCGAGCAGACGGTAAAAAATCACTGCTCGCATATTTTCCCAAAGCTCGGCGTTAGCAATAGGACAGAGGCGGCCATAAAAACAATACAATCAAGAAGAATGAGAAAGTAGATAAGTAATAGGAGTGTCAAAATAATAGGAGGTGAGAAATGAAAAAGTTCTTGGGAGTGATGGTTGTTTTGCTGCTGGCAGTAAGCTTTCTGGCGGCATGTGGGCCTGAGAAGCCTGCTGAGTTTACGCTTTCTGGCGTGACTGTTTCTCCATCGCCAGCGACTGTTAATGACACGGTTACCATCTCTGCTACTGTCAAGAATGTAGGTGAACAATCTGGCGACTGTGATGTTAGCTTAACTATCGCTGGCTATACTGATAGTGAGTCTGTTACCCTTGCGGGTGGGGAAAGCACAGGCGTCAGCTTTAGCTACGCCGCAACAACTGAAGGCAGCTACGACGTAACTGTCTCCACTCCTGATGATAGTGAAACACGAACACTTACGGTAACTGAAGAAGCACCCCCACCACTGCTAGGGGCGCCAGTCTGGTATGTTGGCGATAACTGGGTATATACCTGCTCTTATGAAAATCCAGAGGGAACGCCGAAATATGAGGATGTTGAATTAAGTGTCACTGTTGTAGGTGAAGTAGCGGCTGGCGAGGAAGAAGGTGTTAATGAGGCTAGTTACCATCTCAGTGCGGTCTTCGTTCCCGAGGCAACTCGTGATTCTACTCACCCACCGGTCCCGGCAATGACGCTGCATATAGGTGTGGCTGATATATTTAACAGCGTAGCCAATATCCAGTTCCTGAAACAGAGTTCATCAATCGTAGAGCTTCCTGGGTTACCAGCCGGTGTCACATGGGCTTATGCTCCAGGTTTAAGCTTTCCCAGTAACGTCGGAGACACCTGGGACTTCACGAAGCACACCGTGGCTGGCGGCGGCCTGGTTGATGAGACCGTTAACAGGCAGGGTAAGGTGCTTGAGATAGTGGATATTACGGTGCCCGCGGGAACATTCAGCTGCTATCATATAGTGGAATACGACCCCGCGACTCCTGACACCTATACCTTTGAGCACTGGTTCAACGTAACTGTGGTGAAATCAGATGTGAAGATGATAGACCGCGACACCTGGGATGGTGCGGAGACCAGGGTGCTTGTATCCTACCCACAGTAGTAGTGAGAATGTCACTAAATATATTTCAGTAAAACCGCCTTAAAAATTGCAAGATTTGAGGTGTTTAGGGTGGAAGTTGAAGTATAATAAATTGAGTCGAGCTGGGAAGGTAGGGCAACAGATGACCAGAGCGAACAAAATTGAAGGAGATAGGAAATGTTTAAACTAGATGAAGATATTTTGAGATAATATTAGTGACAGGAGCGATGAAGGGTCAGGATATTTCATCACGAGCTGAAATGGGGAATCCCAAATAAAGTGCTTACCAGGTATGAGGCGGAGATTTTAAGAGCGGCTATCCCCGATGTGCTGGGGAGAGCGGGGACAGGGATTTGACACAAAACTGAGGAGGATTGTATCATTTTAGCGCAGATGATTCAAAGCTTGAAACCCTTCAAAATACAACGCACCTGTGTCTATGACGGACCCGGGATTCGCACCACAATTTTTTTCCAGGGGTGCAATTTGAGATGCGTGTGGTGTCAGAATCCCGAAATGCAGTCATTCCAAGGTGACATAGCGCCTGACCACAGTTATTCAATAGACGACATAGTGGAAGTTGTCTTGAGAGATAAAGAATATTACTTCTCAAGCAACGGTGGGGTGACGCTGAGCGGTGGTGAGCCTCTCCTCCAGGACCCAGATAGTCTGATACATTTACTGGAATTACTCAAAAGAGAGAATATAGAGGTTGCTGCTGAAACATCGCTTCAGGCGCCGTGGCAAAATATCGCCAGAGTTGCACCATACATAGACCTCTTTCTCGTTGACCTCAAGATTGTCGGGGATGATAACCTCCATAAAAAATACACAAAACAAGACAGCACCTTAATCCACAGTAATCTAAAGAAACTGCTTGACCTGAATGCCAATGTTGAATTCCGCATGGTGATGGTGCCGGGATTAAATGATGATGAAAGACATATACAGGCTGCTTCAGATTTTTTGAGGTCAATCAAATATGACTCCATTGAATTGCTGAAATACAACAATATGTACGAAGATAAAGCCAGGCGCCTTGGTCTCAATGTGGTGCCATTGAATATCACCCCCGAACAAAGCCTTAAATCAGCAGAAAATGGGGTAAGATTATTCCGACATTATGGCATCAATGCCGAGTGTGCTGATATAAATTCTTCCCCACATAAAGCCGTGTTTACGCCCCGCGTTTTAGAAATCCAGAAAGCCCTCAGGGAGAGCCCGCGGGCTCTTTGTCTGGAAGCCTGCAACCTGAAGACAAAGTATTACCGGAAGCATGGCTTTAAGAAACCGACCCCCATTCACCGGGCGGAATGCCTTTCGTATGTATTGCGAAATAAGAAAACTATAGTTTATCCCCGGGAGCTGCTCGTCGGCAATTTTACCTCCAAAAGAGTCGCCGGACATTACTGGGCAGAATATATGGGCTTTATCGGTATTAAAATGCTCCATAAAATAAAACGCCTGAAACCAGTTCCCTTCCAGGTTTCTAACAAGGATTTTTTTCCCTTCTTAAGAATAGTCTCCTTCTGGCGAAAGCATAGCGTTTTAGGGAGGGTGGCTCCACGGTTATCGGATACTATTTTACTGTTTGCGCGCAACTCAGAAATGAATGCCGGATTTAACAATAATTTCGCAGCGATATGTCATTTTATTGTAAACTTTGAACGCATTCTTGAACTGGGAACTTCCGGTCTTATAGAAGAGACAAAGACATTGCAGAAAGAAAAGCCTGAGAACAACCAGGACTTCTATGAGGGCGTCATCATTGCTCTTGAAGGATTGGAAGCCTTTGCGCAGAGATATGCCGACCACCTATCCAACTTGAGCAAGAACGAAAAAGACCCCGAGCGCCGCAGGGAACTGGAAGAAATGGCAGAGGTCTGCAGGCATGTCCCCAAATATCCCGCCCGCACCTTTCATGAAGCTCTACAAAGCATGCTATTTTTGCATGTAGCGCTTTGCCTTGAGCAATTTGAAAATGCGATATCCTTCGGGCGTCTTGACCAGATATTGTATCCTTACTATAAACGGGATAAAGAAGCCGGGATAATTACTTACGAAAACGCAAAGGAACTTCTCTGCTTATTTATTCTCAAAATGGACGAAGCTATTTATGTAAATGATGGAGAGACCTTTCTGGAACTGTTCAGACTTTTTGAGACTCTCTCTACGGACCAGGCGGTAACCTTTGGCGGTGTTGACAAAGACGGCAGGGATGCCACCAATGACGTTACCTATATGCTGCTAGATGCCTGTGAACTGCAGCCACTGGCAGCAGACCCGGCAGGACGTATTCATAAGAACAGTCCCGATAAATATCTGGAAAGACTTGCGGAGATATATATCAACGGAACTCCTCTACCGCAATTATTCAGCGATGAAATCTACATAGAAGCCATACAAAGGCATTACCCCACTACTCTGGAGAACGCCAGAAATTACTCGATAGTGGGATGCGTTGAGCCAGTTGCTTCAGATAGCCATTTTGGCAATACCGACTGCGCCAATGTGAATCTTGCCCTGGCATTTTTGCAGGCGCTGAAAGGGCATGAGCATGATTTGTGGAACTACGACGGAGTCCGCGACCAGCTGACAATCTTAACAACTAATTTTCTTAAATATACCTTCAAAGGGAAAAGTAAATTTTCCCGATTCGTTACCCGGACTTGTGACAAGCTACGTAAGAGGCGGGACTCCAAAAAGGGGCTCTATACTTACAACCCGCCGTCCAGCATGGATGAGCTGCTGGAACGCTTCCAGACACGATTGAACTTTCTAACAAAGTCGATATTGACCGACCACCAGAAGATTGAAAGGGTGCTTCGTGAAAACTTTACCACGCCCCTTGCTTCCTCACTGTTCAAGGAATGTCTTGAAAGGGGAAAAGATGTGTACGAGGGGGGCACGACATTTAGCAGTTGCGGCATTCAGGCAATAGGCGTCACAGATGTCGCCGATTCTTTATATGCCATCGATGAGGTTGTCTACAAGAAAAAGCTTTATGCTATCAATGACATCATCAACGCCATTGAAAATAATTTCCAGGGGGACTACAACCAGCAAATCAGGTCGGCATTGCTCGCAGTGCCCAAATTCGGCGATGATTCGTCCCGTGAAGCCACTGAATGGGAGAATAAGGTACTGCAGATTTATAATAACGCGCTTGATTCGGTGGAGAACTGTCCCCGTAACGGCAGATATTCCGCGGGTTATTATGCCTTAAATGTCGCTAATGTATATGGAAAAAATACCCCGGCTTTGCCTTCGGGAAGATTAGAAGGTGTTCCTCTTGCCAATGGGCTTATTCCCCATTATGGAATGGAGCAGTCAGACCTGTTATCATCACTGAATTCCATCACCGGTATTAACTTTGCCGACTATGCTGAGAATGGCGCAACGGCTACGCTCACTGTTGATTCTGCACTGTTTCAGGGCGCAGCCGGCATAAGCAAGCTGGCGAGCATATTCAAGACTTTTCTCACCACAGGGGGAATGGAGCTTCAACCCAATGTGGTCAACCGTGAAATACTACTGGATGCCTACGAGCATCCCGAAAAATACCCCGACCTTATGGTTCGTATTGCCGGCTACTGCGCATACTTCAACGAGCTTTCTGACGAGATGAAACGAACCATTATCAACAGGACCTGCTATTCCTGAGAGGGTGCTGAAGAAGCGGCTGGTTGATAAACTGGAGGAGTATAGACCACGGCTTTAGAGGTAAACACTTTCTCGCCCATCTTGACCCCGGTTACCTTCCCCGCCTCGACTATAATCTGGTCAACCTGGCATCCCTCTTTAATTTGTCCGTTTCGGTCAACAATAGCACGAAGCTTCTCTATTATCTGCCTTGTCCCCCCAACCGGCGCAGCTATAACGATGGAAGCCTTTTGAGCCTGCTGGATAAAATACATCGCCTCTCCCGCTGAAGTCTCCTCAATCTGTGGGGCAATGATGAAGAAGCCAATCAGGCGAAAGAATTCCCTGGCTTCCTCACTATCAGTAAACTTGTTGATGAAGTCTAGAAGCGTCCTGGAATACCACTCATCGGGACTTTCCTGCAACAGCTGCATCAAGACCTTGAGCATCTCTTCCCTACCCTCAGGTGACAGAAGCTCCGTGGTCATGAATTCCTGCGCTGAGGAGGGACGCTTTATCAGCTCCGCCTTCTGGTAGATGTAGGAAACGGAGTCTTCTTCCTTCACAAACTCAAGGTTTTGACCTACATTTTTTAGAACGGCGGCAGCGGGACCTGCCGAGGCAAAACGATTGCTGTGTAAGCCATTGTCAACAACAAAGCCCTCTTTTTCAGTGCTCCTGGCCCTTCCACCTAAAACCTCCTCCCTCTCGAGGAGCAATACCTCGACACCGTTACTGGCTAATAAAGCAGCAGTGGATAACCCACCGAAACCACCACCGATGATGATTACGTCGGCATCCATGCTCAATCAACAGCAAAATCCAAGCCTACCAGGCCTTCTTGTATACTCCTAAGGTCTCCTGCGAGTCGATGATCGTTTTAGGGTTATACACTATGCAGCCGTCGGAGAGAGAGGCTTCGGCACATTCTTCCAGCCCATCTTCGGGGACACCAACGTCACGAAGCCTTTGAGGAAGCCCTAACTTTTTGGTCAGTTCCCATATGGCATTGGCAGCAGCTTCTCCCGCCTCCATATCGCTCATCCCGTCTTTTCTGACTCCCATAGCCTCAGCTACCATAGCATACCGGTCAGGGCATTCATCAAGATTATACATTATGCAATGGGGAAGCAAGATGCCATTAGCAATGCCATGGGGCACGCCATACTTGGCACCAACTGTGTGAGCCAGTGCATGGACCATTCCTATCTGTGCATTACCGAAAGCGAAACCGGCTGTGGTAGCAGCGATTTGCATCTGCCCTCGAGCAACTAAATCGTCGCCTTTTTCAAAGGAACGCAGCAAGTTCTCTCTTATCAGCCTGATGGCATGCAAGGCTAAGGCATCAGCGATTGGCTCCCTTTGCAAGGAGTGAATTGCCTCTACACAATGACATAAGGCATCTAGCCCCGTGGATGCTGTTAATTGTGGAGATAGCCCGACCACAAGTGTGGGATCAAGAACGGCTATGTTTGGGATAAGGTGAATGTCACCGAGTAATAGTTTTACTTTTGCAGCGTGATCCTTAATCACTGCGGCAAAAGTCACTTCGCTCCCCGTTCCCGTAGTGGTAGGAATCACAATATGGGGGGTGACGGAACGCTCGAGCATCTGGAAACCGCTGTAATCACTCAACTTTCCTCCTTCCTTGAGGAGGATAGCCATCCCCTTGGCGGTATCAATAACACTCCCACCACCTATGCTCACCAGAACATCAACGCCTTTCCCTTTGGCAAATTCATAGCCCCCCTCCACGATATGCACTCCGGAATCCTGTGTGCACTGGTCAAAAATGCCGGCACACTTATTGCCCAGAGCCTTTTCCAGCCTTTCCACCAACCCTGCTTTCTCAATTCCCTCATCAGTTACAATCAATGCCTTTGCTCCCCCAAGCTCATCCACCTCCGCCGCAACATCATCCACGGCATTTTCCCCAAAGATAATCTTGGTGGGACTACGATAAACGAAAGAAAGCTCACTGGTGTAAGCCATATCTACACCCCCTTTTCAAAATTTCTGGCTATTTTTGCGCCTAAGCGGTTGCTAAACCCCAAACTGCTCCCTGAACTGTTTAACATCAGCTCTAAACTTCTCAATTTCGTCCTTACTGAGTTCATCAGGCCACACAGCTTCAAACAGCCCGGTACATTCCGCCAACCTCTTAGACGCCTTTACATGCCTGACTACGTTAGCCATATTTCCCCTCAGCTTTATTTTACCCAGCATGGTAGCCTTAATAGCATCTGTCTTACCCGTAGCCACAGCTTTCCAGGTATCAAGGCTACCGGTCATAACATACGGCGCCTTGGCAGCTTCCTCTTTGGGAAGGATTTTCACAGACCTGCAATCACCATGCCACAGGTCTATCACCACAGAAATGTCTTCGTCTAGCCCTACCTCGGGCTTTGCCTGGAGCACCAGGGTAACGGCACCTTCCCAGGTCTTGGCTGCCTGCCTATACTCGGCATCGCCGTCAACAATTTCCCCAAATATCTGCCCCCACTCTGGAGTCGGCACTATGGGCTTGGGGTGGGCTTTACGCCTTTCCTCAACCACCTTTTGGTACTCTTCGTCCCATTCCTTCGTTCCATACTTAACCGGCATAATGTCACCTCCCTTTCTGATTTTATTATTTTTAAGTATATAACCTTCGAGCTAAATCGGAAAGCCCCACATCCTCCAGCTTCTCTCTAGAAGGATAGCCATTGGCATTGAATTTTCTCAATTCATAATACTCCTTGAGCATCAATTCAATATCCGGCACAGAACCAGCAGCAGCACCTTCGTTAACCGGAGTGAGAATTTTCTTCGGCAGTCGGTCATCAGCAGCAGTAACGCCCATTAAGTTGTTCAATCCTCTTTTTAGAAGCCAGACCCTTTCCCCACACTGCATAAGCTCATCCAGACTATAGTCAAAACCAGTGGTAGTCCTCAAAAATTCAACAAGGTCATTCACCTTAAGGCAAGCCATGACAAAAACGCAGAACACCGCTGAGGAGCAAACCATGCCTAGATTCTCACAAATGAGGGTCATCTCAGCCTTACCCTCACTGGTTTGTCCTTCGTAATCCTCCTTTAGCCCAACAATTTCGGGGTAAACAACCTGACCCTGCTCAACAAATAGGGCCATGTGCTGCATATGACAGGCACCTCTATTCGACATTGCATAGGCTAGTCCCATGCCGTGGTAGCCTCGAGGGTCGTGCATTGGTGGTTCGAGTCCTTTCACCTCAACAGCAAAATCCGAGGCATTCTTTCCAATCTTCTTTGCCGCCGACCGACTTCCCTCTGCCAAAATATCCCCAAAACCCTCTCTCTGGGCAATCTTCTCCACCATCTTGATAACTCCTTCAACATTTCCCCAGCTAAGCTCAATCCCTCCGGTATCACCCTCAGTTATCACCCCATTTTCAAAACAATCAATGGCAAAAGCAATGGTAGAACCGCAGGATATGGTATCAAGACCATATCTATTGCACATTTCGTTTATCTTGATAACTGCTTCCAGGTCATTGTTCATAACCAACGTCCCGAAGGTGCAGCAGGTTTCATACTCCGGGCCGGCTTGTTCATCCCCTTTGTAGGGCCCCTCTTTAACCTGGACCACCCTCTTACAGGCAATGGGACAGGCATAACAGGCATGAGTCCTGGTCAAATATTTCTCACTATATATTGGACCGCCCAAAGCCTCACTGCCCTCGAGATTCTCACCTAACGACCAGTTCTTGCTGGGCACATCCCCGGTCATCATCCCCAACGACAACGCAGCATCAGTGCCCATAGCGTGCAGAGACTGAGCAACCATGCTCTCTTTTATTACATCCAGCGCTTCACGGCGTGTCTTATTGTAATCTTCGGGCATGGCTATACTAGCCTTCGCTGTACCCCTCACCACAACAGCCTTTAGTTTCTTGGAACCCATGACAGCGCCCAAGCCACATCTTCCAATAGCATCAGCCTTATCATGAATTATGGCAGCATACTTGACCAGATTTTCACCAGCCTGACCAATAGCTAACACCTTCACTTTCTTTCCTCCACCAATCTTATCCGTCAACATGTCAGTTGTTTCATAGGAATCTTTACCCCAGAAGTCCGAGGCATCACGAATCTCCACTTTGTCGTCATCGATGAAAAGGTAGACCGGTCTATTAGAAGCACCTTCAATAATAATGCCATCCCATCCAGCAAACTTTAGCTCTGGACCAAATGTGCCACCACAGTTTCCCTCCCCCCAGATGCTGGTTAACGGTGACTTAGCACTGACATTAAAACGACCAGCACCGGGAAGGTTGGTGCCCTGTAAAGGACCGGTCATAATAAACAAAGTGTTCTGGGGAGATAGTGGCTCAACCTGAGGAGAAACTCTATCAAGAAAGAGCTTAGCTGCTAATCCGCTGCCGCCAATGAACTTCCGCAAGGTCTCATCATCCACGCTCGTTTGAGAAATCTTTCCCGAAGTTAGATTTACCTCCAGAATCTTACCGGTGTATCCTCCTTTTGCCATTCTTAACACCTCCTTTCAGCTTTTACAGAGTCTCACATTCGTAAAAATATCGGGCAACCTCCATCAAGTCCAACTGTTTTCCCCCCAGCCAGAGCTGCAACATCTTGGAGTCCCGCCAGTGCTTTTCAATGTCACCTTCCCTGGTATAGCCGTAAGAGCCCATAAGCTCCATAACACGCCCGGTATGGTTCACCGCCATATCGCTAACGAACATAGAACAGGCCCTTGTCTTAGCCACAATTTCCTGAGACCATGGTGGACCATAAACATCGGGAGCATCCACCATATGAGCCACGGTATAGGAGTAAGTTGACGCCGCTTCAATAGCAATGGCAAGCTCAGCCAGAATGACAGCATTCATGGAATGTTCCTTCAGCGGCTTGCCGGCAACCACCCTCTCGCTGGTATATTTCTTGATTATCTCATAAGTGTTTTTCAACACCCCTAAGGAGAAAGCAGCAGTCCCCAGGTTTCCAATTGTGACAATCTCGTTAAAGCATTTCACCGTCCACTCAACAGGTTGAGCGTTGTACCTCAAAGGAACATGCACATCATCAAAGTATATATCGGTATTCATATCTGCAGCCATTCCCGCTTTATGGTAAGGCGGTCCCACCGAAACCCCCCTGGTATCTGCGGGGACATATATCAACCTCAGTCCCTCCTCATCTTTGCCCTCATCGGTGATGCACAGGACACAAAAAAGGTTTGCTACCTTTCCTGAGTTTGTAGGCCACTGCTTATGGCCATTTATAACCCATTCCTCCCCACTTCGCTTAGCGGTGGTGCGAATGGTTCTCCCATGCATACGCCCGATGTTCTCTATATCAGCCCCACTCTCAGGCTCGGTCATGGCATAACAGCCCATATAAAGCTCATCTCCACAGTACCTGGGACCAAACTCATTACATAGCTCCATATTCCTGTGGGGAAGCTGGGTTATAGGTAGAACTGGCCACAGGGAGCATCCACAAGCGACCGCAAATCCAGAATCAGCCCGACCAAGCTCTTCGAAGATCCTTACTGTGCCCACCCCGGTAGTCCCCAAAGAGCTGATGTCAAGCCCACCAACCTCCACAGGCCATAACGTCCTGTTTAACCCGAAGTCAACCATTATTTCCTTTAACAGAGGCCTAACAAGCTTGTGTTCCGCCCAGTCCTCGTCTATCTTTCTCCTCATGGGCATATACCTGTCATCCACCCATTCCCTGATAGCCTTACCCATATCGTCAATTAGTGGCGGAATCAGTTCTTTTGGACGAGTGAAATCATCTATAGTCGGCATTTAACACTCCTTTAAGATTTTCTCCCACCCAGAATCATGTCGAACTGGATACAAGCAATTACCTCGACCTTCCCCACCTTCGCACCCGTTAGTGTAGTGACTGTAGCATTGTCCCGTCAATAGGACAACGTTTAACTTTATCCCACCGGAAAGGCTTTTTCGGCGAAGCGGAGAGACTTCAGGGCAAAGCTCCTCCGTTTGCCTTTCAGCAACTTTTGCCCGACGGGCTTTATGTCTGACCTCTTCAGTGCTTCACCGAATTCCAGGGGCATATATTTCGAGAGACAGGGCTTCCCCCGGCAGAGCCAGATAGTTCTTTTCGCAGGCTGAAGAATGAACGAATAAACGGTCTCACCTTCGGCCATTGCATCGAGCGCCTTTTTCAATCGAAATCTCCGCAGATACCAACCGTAATTCCATAAATGGCAGCAGATAGTGGAATCGTCCACGATTCCTGTTTGGGGAACTTCGAAATCAGGCAGCAGGCTGTAGTTCTTTCCATGGTCGGAGGCAAAATGTATCACAGTTTCCAAATCAAATTTACCGGCATATTCCCTGGCCAGTTCCCAGGCACGCCCCAATCGGGCATAGCTGCCTGCTATCGCCCTCTGCCTATCAGGTTCGGCACTGCCACAGAGCTTCCTATCCAGGTGCTGATGGTGGTTCGTCTCCACCATAACGCCGCTTTCATCAATGCGCCTGACAGCAATATGGTTCTTGCTATACTCTATAGTAATGGCATTGCCCTGCTCATCTGCCCACATCGAGTTCAAATTAGCGAATATCGCCGCACTATAGCCGGGGAGAACAAGCCTATTGCTCTCAGTGTAAAGTTGAGATACTTCGTCCACTGTGGAGCAGGAAGAAAGCGCCCTCTGAATTATCTCGAAAATGGTCACCCCTTTCCCATCGCCATCCTTCATGCCTACAGCATTCCCTACAAAGCATAAGCCCTTCTCGTTCATCATACCAATGTGCAGCCAGCCAGGGATGCCCCAGGCTACATAGTTATACCCTCCTGAATTGGCGACGAAAAAGCGGAATTTATTAAAGATTAGCTTGGCGGGGCGGAGAATATCGAAGTTCCATAAAAGATATATTTCGCCGTCTTTAGTCGCCGGCGGGACAGCAACAAGCGTAGTGCAGCCCATATTTACTTTAGGCTATGGAACGCCACCTCAGTCACTTGTAGTATAGCAAAGAAACTTTCTTGAGGCTATGATGCAGAGCATACTTAAGGAATATCAACCTGTAGTACTGCCTGTCCTCCTCCACGATAGCGGAGAGCTTATTCCAAAAGAAATTGACCCGGAGTGATAAAGAGGCTACAATTGCGGAGGCGGAGAGGTTAAGCAAACTGTTCAGTATCTTTGTTTAACTAACGTTTGTATTGAAAGGAGGAGTGCTATGGCCAATCGAAACGGATTAACCTTAGGGCACATTTTAAAGTATCACGCTTTTCTTAAACCAAATAAAACGGCCATTGTTTTTAAGGAAAATAGGTATACGTGGAGAGAGTTCAACATAAGAACAAATAGGCTGTCTCATGCATTATTAGATGAGGGGGTTAAAAAGGGTGACGTTGTTTCCATCTGGAGTCTCAATTGTAATCAGTATTTAGAGCTCTATTTTGCTTGCGGAAAAATAGATGCGATAATGAATGCTGTAAATTTCAGATTGTCCCCTGAGGAAATTCAAAGAGGGATGGTGCATTCAGAAAGCAAACTTGAAATCGTGGATACTTTTTTTGAAAAGTCCTATAGTCAGATAGCTGAGGGCCTTCCCTCTAAAGGTAAGGTTGTCCCTGTTATTGGTGAGCCAACCATTGATAATGGAATTCCGTTTGAGGAGTTTATCAACAATCGGTCACATAGCGAGCCAGCAATAGAAGTCGATCCAGATGACCCGGTACTCCTACAGTATACTTCTGGGACCACAGGCGCCCCGAAGGGAGCACTGTTAACCCATAATAATTTCATGTGGGATGCCTTGGTTAGTATATATCATCAGGAAATAACCTTTGATGATAGAATAGTCGTGGGGCTGCCTTTTTTCCATTGTGCTGGACTCCATATTCTCACTGATGCTGCTCTTCTAAAAGGATGTACAATTGGGATTGTACCAATATGGAATGCAGAACAAGTTTGTGAACTCATTCATAGGGAACGGGCGACACATGTGATGGTCATAATGCCACTGATGACAGATTTTATGAATGTTGTGCGGAGTGCTAAATACGATTTGTCCTCCTTAAAGGTTATTGGTACCTCAGCAGCTCCTCACTCAAGCGCTATGCTTACCGAGCTCTTATATCGCTCCGGGGCAGGAAGCCTGTTTTTCGGATACGGTTTAACTGAAGCCTCACCAAGTGTAACTTCCCACTTAACTACGGGATCAGTACTCCACAAAGAAGGGAACAGTATCGGTGTTCCTATTCTCTCATCGGAGATACGTGTAGTTGATAGGGAAGATAACGATGTCCCTAAAGGAGAGGTAGGAGAACTTATCGTAAGGGGACCTCAAGTCTTTAAGGGTTACATCAAAGATGAAGAGACAACTAAGCAAACATTGAAAAATGGCTGGCTATATACAGGTGATTTGGTGAAAGAGGATGAGGATGGACATTTCTGGTTTATAGGACGTAGCAAAGATATGATTAAAACAGGAGGGGAAAACGTATTTGCTGATGAGGTGGAACAAAGTATTATGAAAGCAAATCCTGAGGTTGAGGAAGTGGCAGTGTATGGAAAACCTGATGAGAGGTGGGGCGAAGCAGTCGCTGCTGCCTGTGTCTTGAAGCCTGATGCCACTCTAACAGAAGAAGAGGTTATTTCAAGAACCAAGAAGGTTCTGGCTCATTATAAGGTTCCTAAATATGTCTACTTTGTAAAGGAATTCCCGCGTACCGGGTCAGGCAAAGTCGCCAAACATATGCTGCCGGAATTAGAAAAACAACGTGGCTAAGGTTCTTTACTGAAATTAGAGGAGCAAAAGACGATGGTGTTATTTTATTCCTAATCTGGAAGTATTTACGGAACTGAAATATGGCTTTTGAAAGACTACTTCAAGAACTAAAAGAAAAAAAAGATAAGGCATTGCAACAGGGTGGGCCGGAAAGGGTTAAGAAGCAGCATGATAAAGGCAGATTAACAGCCAGGGAGCGCATTGCGCGATTGCTTGACCCAGGTACTTTCGTAGAATTTGGCTTGCTTGCTTGTTCAGACATGCCGGGGATGGAAGATAGAACTCCGGCAGATGGCTTGATTACGGGGTACGGTCTTGTGAATGGACGTCAAATTGGTATAATGGCCAACGATTTTACGGTACTGGCATCAACCAATGCTCGGGTCTACACAAAAAAGGCAAAACAAATGTGGGATAAAAGTGTGGAGAGGGGCTTTCCGCTTGTTTTGTTAGGCGAGTCCGGTGGAGGGCGACTACCTGATATTCAGGGGGCGAAAGGAATAGTTTCTCTAATTTCTGGAGACGAAAGATCCGTTTTATCCCAGTATAGTCATATTCGTAAAACGCCATGGGTGACGGCAATCATGGGGCAAGCCAATGGGTGTCCAATGTGGCAAGCGTGTTTGGCAGATTTTGTGGTTCAAGTAAAGGGTAGCACTTTGTCAGTTGCTGGGGCCCGAGCTTTGAGAATGGCAATCAGTGCGACTTACAGTGATGAGGAGATGGGGGGATGGAAAGTTCATGCCGAGGTTACCGGTATGTCAGACCAGGTAACCGAAGACGAAGAGGATTGTTTTACGTTCATAAAGGAATTTCTTGACTATATACCCTCTAATAATAGTGAGTTACCGCCAGTGCGACCTATCCCAGAAGGTTCTGGGGAAAATATGGGGCATATTATGGACATCCTCCCTGAAAAGAGAACTCGTGGCTATGATATGTATAACATTATCAAGACCATAGTTGATGGTGGCAAGATTTTTGACTTGAAGCCGCTTTTTGGGAAGACGGTTATTACGTGTCTCGCCAGGATTGATGGGCGTGTTGTCGGATTTATTGCTAGTCAGCCGCTGGTGAACGGTGGAGCTATGGATACTGATGCTCTGGATAAGATGACTAGTTTTATGTGTCTTTGTGATTCTTTTAACATTCCCTTAATCTTTTTACATGATAGTCCAGGGTTTCTTGTAGGCAAAGAGGCAGAACTTAAGAAAGTAGGCGCTAAAGTTACCAACGCACTGGGAGCTCTAGCACAGGTTACTGTTCCCAAAATTTCAATTATCATACGGAAGAGTTATGGCCAAGCAGCTGCAAACATGTGCGGCCCAGGCACAGGGCCCGATTTCGTAGTAACCTGGCCTACAGGGGAAGCAGGTTTTCTAGACCCTGATACTGCTGCAGAGGTCGCTTATGGTGCTCTGCCCGAGGAAGAACGACGAGCGTTAAAGGAAGAGATGATCCGAGACACAAGTGTTTATCCTTTAGTTCAGGAGTACTATTTACAGGATATGATAGATCCGAGGGAAACCCGTAATTACATAATCCAAGCACTCAATATTATCCAAAATTCAGAAGGTAAAGGCATTGGTAAGCATCTCCTCGCAAACTGGCCAACTAAATTTTAGGCTCATTCGTTGAGGTAGGACATGGCTTTTGACAGGCTACTGAAAGAACTAAAAGAAAAGAAAGATAAGGCATTGCAACAGGGTGGGCCGGAAAGGGTTAAGAAGCAGCATGATAAAGGCAGATTAACAGCCAGGGAGCGCATCGAGCGCTTGCTTGACCCAGGTACTTTTGTGGAATTCGGCTTACTTGCTTGTTCAGATATGCCAGGAATGGAAGAGAGGACTCCAGCAGATGGCATCATTATGGGCTACGGTGTTTTGAATGGACGCCGGATTGGCATAATGGCTAGTGATTTTACTGTGTTGGCAGCGACACTCGCCTCGGTCAACGGTAAAAAGATGCATGATTTTAAGATGCAGATTACCGAGAACGCTTTACCACTTGTTTTCCTGGGTGAAGGTGGTGGAGGAAGAGTGCCTGATGGCCAGGGATCAATAGGAATGACCCGTAGTTCCATGCTGGGAAATAATGCGATTTTCTTTATGTATACTCACCTGCGTGAGGCACCGGTGGTAACGGCAATCATGGGGAAATGTTACGGTGTGCCAATGTGGCAAGCATCTGCGGCAGATTTTGTAGTTCAGGTAAAAGGTAGCACCGTCTCAGTTGCTGGGGCTCGAGCTTTGCAAATAGCAATCGGTGCGACTTACAGTGATGAGGAGATGGGGGGATGGAAGGTTCATGCTGAGGTTACCGGTATAGCAGATCGAGTGGCGGAAGATGAAGAGGATTGTTTTAGGCTCATAAAGGAATTTCTTGACTATATGCCCTCTAATAATAGGGAATTGCCACCAGTGCGACCTGTTCCAGAGGGTTCCGGAGAAAATATGGGTCATATTATGGACTTCCTCCCTGAAAAGAGAACCCGTGGCTACGATATGTACAACATTATCAAGACCATAGTTGATGGTGGCAAGATTTTTGACCTGAAGCTGCTCTTTGGGAAGACCGTTATTACGTGTCTCGCCAGGATTGATGGGCGTGTTGTTGGATTCATTGCCAATCAACCGCTGGTGAACGGTGGGGCCATGGATACTGACGCTCTGGATAAGATGACTAGTTTTATGTGCCTTTGTGATTCTTTTAACATCCCCTTAATATTCTTGCACGACAGCCCTGGGTTTCTTGTGGGCAAAGAGGCAGAGCTTAAGAAAGTAGGCGCTAAGGTTACGGTTGAGATGGAAGCTCTGGCACAGGTCACTGTCCCCAAAATTTCAATTATCATACGGAAAAGTTATGGACAGGGAATGTTTAGTATGTGTGGTCCAAGTGCAGGGCCTGATTTCATGGTAGCTTGGCCTACAGCGGAGATTAGCTTTTGGGACCCTTCGATCGCTGCAAATGTTGCTTATGGTACCCTGCCTGAAGAAGAACGCAAGGCACTAACGGGGAAAATGGTCAAAGACACGGAACCTTATCCTGCTGTCCAAAGGTACTTCTTGCAAGACGTCATAGACCCGAGGGAAACTCGTAATTATATTATTCAGGCTCTTAATATTGCATATGGCTTTAAGGGTGGTGGCATCAGCAAGCACCATCTCACAAATTGGCCCACTAAGTTCTAGCTGAAAATACGTTTTACCTACAATTTACGTTCAATAAGTCCATATCCTAAAAGTTAAGGAGGATATCTAATGACTGTAGAAACAAGGGCCCCCAAGTCAGGCACTGTCCCGGAGATTTCAGTGAATGTTGATAAAGAGCTTAGTTATCTGATCCAACGAAGATAGAAACCAGCAGACAAAGCATCAATAGCTGCCTGTATCCCGTCGGAAAAGAACTAATCCTCGAAAGGGGATTGAAACCCTTCAGATAGAGATAGGAGACAGTGACAGAGATAGGCAGAACGATGAGATGCGGTCATGTTTAAGTTTGAGAGATTAGAGGTCTGGAAGAAATCCATCGCAATTTATGAAAAAATATGTGAGCTATCCAAGGTCATTGACCAAAGGGAACAATTTTCCTTAAGAGAACAGATAAGAAGAGCGGCTTTATCTATATCCACCAACATTGCTGAAGGAACAGGAAGAGAAGGAAATAAAGAGTCTAAGTATTTCTTTAACATCGCCAAAGGCTCGCTGTACGAGGTACTTAGCTTACTTTATGTAATGAAGAACAGGGGCTATCTCAAGACCCCCGATTATGAGAGCTTATACCAACAGTGTGACGAAATAGCCAGGATGCTGAGCGGATTGTTAAACAAACAATCTCTCTGTCTCAATCCTCTGTCTCTGTCTGCAACTCCGAATGTGCTTACCCCTATCTTCAGGCTTGGCTTGTTGGAGCCATAAAATGTATAATTTGCTGGCTTGAATAAAAAGCATTAAAAGAGGTATTACAGATGGCGCTAATAGAATATGAATTGGATGAGAATGTGGCTATTGTTACTATGAATAGTGGGGAAAACCGATTTAATTTGCTATTTCTGGATGAGTTTCTTTCTGTTTTAGATACAATCGAGAACGATACCGATGCGAATGTGCTTGTGGTAAGGTCTTCCCATGAAAAGATCTTCTCTAATGGTATTGACCTCGATTGGCTTGTCCCTTTTATCCAGAAAAATGACCTGGATACCGTAAAGAAGTTTCTCTACACCATGACCAGCCTTTTTAAGAGGTTGCTTATTTATCCCATGCCCACCATTGCTGCTATAACAGGCCATGCATTTGCTGGTGCAGCTATTTTGTGCTGTGCATTTGATTTTCGATTTATGCGCTCTGACAGAGGGTTCTTCTGTTTCCCTGAGGTAGACCTCGGTATACCTTTTCTTCCCGGGATGATAGCACTCGCGAAAAAGGCAATCCCTATGTATAAGCTTGAGGAGATGAAATATACCGGCAAACGTCTTACTGCTTATGAGTGTGAAGAGCATCACATCGTTATGAAGGCGTGTCATATCAATGACCTGATGGATGAGGTCCTTTCCTTCGCAAAAGGTCTGAACAAGGGGAGGGAGATAATCAGTGCGATGAAGAAGGGGATGTACAAGGATATCATCCGTGTGTTGGACGAAGAAGACCCTTTAATTATCGAATCAGGGAAGCTCAACATATAGCCTTAGACCTGTGATAGCCTAGTATTATGTCTCTTGATTCAGCCCTAAATTGGCTCAATGTAGCGCTTTAATTGTCTCATAAAACTCATCCGGGGTTTTGCCTACCGATAGCTTCTCAAAAGGACAAACATCGCTGTTCTGCCTGTTCAAAATGTACGGAACCTTGCTTACAAAATGATACCTGATACCGAAGCTGCTTAGAGTCCGGGCGGCTTGTTCGCTACCCAGTGAGCTCCACACCTCCGCGCAACGAGCCAACTTTAACAGCAGCGCGGCAGCATTACCAACTACCCGGTCAAGAATAAGCACTTCCCCTGTCGCAGGAGCAAATTTAATGACGTAATCCACTAATGGTGCCAGTCCACTATCCTTAGAGCTGAAAACTAGCTCATCTCCATGATAAGCACGTAAATTATCCTTGCTTGCCAAAAAATAGTTGAATAGATGGCTTGCTGTTAGCATCCGTCATATGCCCTCTTTTGATACCATTTTTCGGCTATCTTCATTGTTAACGGAATGAGAGTTAATTGAATGGCGATCCCAGGCAAGCCTTGCAACACCACGAACCACATATAGGTAAGAGGAGAAACTTCTCCTCCATAGAGAAGAAATACTGCAGTTATGAAACCCAATCTAGCCAGCCACCCCACAATCATCGCCCCGATTAATGCCCATATTACCCCGAGATGAAATTTACCTCGTAATAGTCCAGCGATTAAACCATAGAAGACGCATCCTATAGTTATCTGAGGCAGGACTGGCAGCAGGGGCATTCCCGAAACGCCAAAGCTGATCAATGGAGTGCATAGTCCCACCAGTAAGCCAGCTCGCCAGCCACCCGCTAAGCCAGCTAACAGTACGAAGAAGAACATAGGCAGGAAGATGCTGCCAGCTTGGACTCCGCCAAAGTGATGGGTCAGCCAAGGCGCCAGCACATCCAAAGAAATAAAGGCGGCGCTGAAAATATAGAGGCGAGCATCTCTAAACTCTAATGCTCGAAAAGGAATCCCGGTTAAAGCTACTGGCACTTCGGTTTGACTGCTCATGTTAATAACCCCTCCTTTCCCTGGAATACATGGAGATTATACTTTGGAGCAGACGGATAGTAAAGGTTGACATATGCCTCGCTGTGGGGGAACATTTCATCGGTTTGTCCAGTCTGCAGTCCCTGTTGCTAATTGACCCCAGCTTGTGTAGTCTGATAAATTTCGTCTGAAGGTGAAGAGAGCATAAATTTGCAAAATTCAAGGGCCCACTATTTACCCAATTCAGGGGAAAGAGCAGTATTATGTTCCCAAAGAGCGGGCTGCCAAAGATTTTCCTGGTCAACAAATCAATTGAAAAAGGGTAGCTGGAGAAAAGCAGGAATAACCGGGGAAGTTTGACACAAATTGCGTTGAACAGTGTCAGTTTCGTGACAGATTGGTTAAAGTCAAACTGACCAAGGGAGGAAATATGCCAGAATTTGGTTTTAGCGAAGCTCAACTTATGTTTAGACAGAAAGCACAGGATTTTGCCGACAGGGTTCTAGCCCCTGGAGCCAAAGAGAGATGTAAGCAGAATCAGTACCCCAGAGAAATTGTCGAGCAAATAGGGAAAGAAGGATTTCAAGGGTTGTGGATTCCTGAAGATTACGGAGGGCAGCCTGGCGATGCTGTGATGCTGGGAATAACCGCTGAGGAGTTCGGAAAAGTAGACCATGCTGCTGCACTATTTCCGCTGGAGGCATTCGGAGCTGCAGTAATCGTTGGCCGCTGTCACCCTGAGGTACAAAGAGAGTGGCTTCCCAGGATTGCTTGTGGAGAAGTTATCCCCTGTTTTGGCATAACTGAGCCTGAGTGCGGCTCTGATGCGACTGCACTCAGAACCAGGGCTACCAGGGACGGCGATTATTACATACTCAATGGAGAAAAGACATCACTTAGTCTCGGGATGCAAGGAGATTTGGCCGGTATATTTGCTACAGTAGATCCTTCTAAGAAAGCGAAGGGAATAACTTGCTTTGCTGTACCTTTAGACATTCCCGGAGTTTCCAGGACCCCGTTTGCTGATACCGGGTGGATTTCCCTGGACAGATCTTCAGTGTTTTTCGATAATGTTCGTATCTCGTCGAAGTACAGAGCCGGTGAAGAAGGACAGGGCTTTCGATTAGCACTGGAAGATTTTGATATCTTTCGAGTCATGCTGGCTCTGTCGGCTCTGGGTATGGCAGAAACCAGCCTTGATGAAGCATTCGATTATGGTAAGAGTCGACATGCCTGGGGTAGGCCCATCCTTAAATTCGAAGGAGTATCCTTCAGGCTCGTAGAGAGTTTGACCAGAGTAGAAGCAACTCGCTTGCTCTGCTATAAAGCTATGTGGCTGCATGATCAAGGGTTACCCTTTGCTAAAGAGTCAGCAATGTCTAAATATCTGGGACCAGTTGTAGCCGTAGATGCTATCCACAATGCCTTATTAACCTTTGGTCACGTGGGTTATAGTGTAGAATACCCGCTGGAGCAACGGTTACGGGATGCCATAGGCTACGAATTCGCTGATGGCACTGCCGATATTATGAAGCTGAATATTCTCCGTAATGTGGCAGGGAGGGAATACCTTCCTTATACCTGACGAAGAGAAGATTATTCAGAACTTGAGCAAGGGAAATATGTGAGAGGTTGTTTATTTGTCATTGCGAGGAGCATTAGCGGTTGCGAGGCATAGCCGAAGCAAACTCGGAGCAACAGATTCCTCATTTCATTCGGAACGAGCTCCGCAATCTCAGAGGTGGGCACGAGATTGCCACGCTCCGCTCGCAATGACAAAAAAGGAGGTAATAGTTAGATGACTTAATGTGTGCTTTTAGAGTGAGCAAACAAAGGCAAAACCAGTAGATTTACGGGACTCCAGTTAAGCGCAAAAGCTTTCCTGGAAAAGAGAAAAATAAATGAGGTGCCAGAAATGGAGCGATTTAAGGACAAAGTAGCAATAGTAACGGGTGCAGCTCAAGGTGTGGGAGAGGCGATAGCCAGGCGCCTTGCTCAGGAGCAAGCTGCCGTTGGCATCCTTGATATTCAAGTAGATAAGGCGAAGGCTGTTGCATCTGACATAGGATTAAAGAATGGGAAAGCTATGGCTGTAGAAATGGATATCACAGATAGTAACTCTGTGAAACAGGCCGTCAAAGAAGTTGAGCAAAGCTGGGGAAGGATTGATGTTCTGGTGAACAATGCAGGTTGGGATAAACTAATGTTGTTTATGGACCTGCCTGAGGAACTCTGGGATAGAATAATAGCTATAAATCTAAGGGGGCCCATAACTGTTACCAGGGCGGTTCTCGATGGAATGAAGGAGCGTAACTACGGCAGGATAGTGAACATAGGCTCGGATGCTGGCAGGGTTGGCTCGACGGGTGAATCTGTCTACTCAGCCTGCAAGGGGGGCATGATCGCATTTACAAAAACACTTGCACGAGAGCTTGTAAGGTATAACATTCTGGTAAATTGCATCTGTCCAGGGCCAGCAGAAACCCCTCTTCTTGCCTCTATGGCTGAGGAGAACCCGAACCTGATTGATGCCTTGAAGAAAGCAATCCCTATGCGACGGCTTGCAAAACCTGAGGATATAGCGGCCGCTGTTGCCTTCATCGCATCAGATGAGGCAGGTTATATTACGGGCCAAACCATGAGTGTTAGTGGTGGGCTCACTATGGCGTAAAAGGGCCTCCTATAGATATGAGGGTTTTTAAAAATGTAGTTGCCCAATTTATTGGGCAAATGCGCCTGATGAATCAGGCAACTACAGAAATTTGGGGGTGAAACATCTCTAATATGCCTAAAAACGAACGCAAAATCAAAATTAAACAGCCGTGATATAAACGGGAGGTGAAATTATGGAATACAGGGAAATTCTCTATGAGAAGAAGGATGGCGTAGCGAGGATAACGATAAATCGGCCGAAGGTAATGAATGCCTGCAATAATGTCGCTGTTTATGAGCTGACTCAGGCCTTCATGCAGGCGTGGAGTGATGATGAGGTTCGTGTGGTAGTATTCACAGGGGCAGGAGACAGGGCATTCTGCACTGGCGGCGATCAAAGCGTACGCACGATCAAGGGTTACGAAAAAACCATAGCCGCTTTGCCCCTGGAGGTTGGTTGGCAGCAGGTTACCTGGTTGATTCGTTTTATTCCGAAACCTGTAATTGCTCGGGTGAATGGCTATGCCATTGGAGGTGGGCATGTGTGGCAGGTTGCTTGTGACTTTGGCATAGCTTCTGAATCCGCTCGCTTTGGGCAAGCTGGGCCACGGGTGGGAAGTTTTGACCCGGGCTTTGGCACCGGGGAGTTAATGCGAAATGTCGGCACAAAGAAGGCCAAAGAAATATGGTTCCTCACCAGGGTATACTCTGCTCAAGAAGCCTTACAGATGGGATTGGTTAATGCGGTAGTGCCTCCAGATAAGCTGGACGAGGAAGTGGATAAGTGGTGTGAGGAGTTATTGGCAAAGAGCTCAACTTCTCTAAAATTCCTGAAGTATGCCTTCAATGCCGAAACGGATGGAGTAACAGGCGTTACTTACCTGGGAATTGCCGGTCTAGGTCTGTACTATAATACTGAGGAGGCAGCGGAAGGGGTGAAGGCATTCCAGGAGAAGAGAAAGCCGCGGTTTGAGGACTATCGCAAGGTGGCGATTTAAAATTTGACCGAAAAAACAGCACCACCTTCTCAAAGAGCGTGCCGCCGGAGATTTCTCGGACTTATCCAACTAGCAAACTGCACAATTCGCTAGAATGATCATCTCAAGATGGCTTAGAAGACCTCTTGGCACTTTCTGATTCCGCAAGATAGATACCATATTTGTGAAGAATCTTCTTAGCACCCTTTTCGTCTATCTTTTCAAGCCCTTCATTTAGGGCATCCTCAAGAAGGATCCCACAGTACTGAATAACATTTCCGGGTTTGTAAAGTGACAGCTCATGAACATGTTCTATAGCTTTTTGGGTAAACGGAAATAGTGGGTCTTTCAGTTCTTTCATCCGAGCCTCTGAAAGTCTGAGCTCGACTAGTTCTAGGGTCTTCTCCTTCGTGAATGGTTCCAAAGCTACCATGTCGCGCTTGCTGAGCCTTCTCATAAATGGGGCAATCCCAGCACCACCTATTTTCTTCGTTAAGGCAACCTCAAGCTCAGTGAGCCTGTCCCAGCCACCAGGCGAAGTAGCGAACATGAAGTGAGGCTTGGCTATTGCTTCAGCATATCTCCTGCTATAATCACCAAAATCATCAAATATTTCCCTGAAAGTATTGAGTATCTTGATGATCTTGCTCTCCCCTTGGGCGGCGAGATATTCAAACTCATCAATTAACACTAAGAAGTTGTTGTAGCCCGCTCGGTGGATTACTCTAAGGAAATCAAAAAATAGAGCTAAACTGGTCTGTGAATCCGTAATTGAGGAATCAACACCTAATTGTTGGAAATCCTTTGCTCCTAATTTTTCGCCTGTGATATATTTGAAACCAACTTCCTTGTTACTTTTCAAAGTTTCGAATACTTTTATGAACTTTGACTTGAAGTCCTTTAGATTTGCCTTCTGTAGAACATCAATCAGTTTTTCCCGGTCGATATTGGCGAAGATCCGCATTACAAGATCCAGTCCGAACTTCGCCCACTTGGGCTCACTTTCTAGCAAGGCAAGCCGTTTCTCGTATAAAACATCACCCTTGGTATAGACAACAAAAACATCGCGCTTTGCTTCTCCCTCTGATAACCAGTTATAAATCTGCTCAAGCATGTAGGTCTTGCCCATTCCATAATCCCCCAGCAGGACAAAGTATCTTGGGCCGCGACCCTCAAAAGCGGAAATGAGAGAGGCTGTTATATTGTTCCACTCCTTTTCTCTGTTCGCCATCTTGTGTTCATACGAGAATATGTCGAATGGATTCTCCTTCAAAGCATACTTCTCAAATCTACCCATTTCGTTGCCTCTTTTTATTTTTTATATACAGCAATATAGTATAAATACCTGCCCGCTAATCGAATACCACCGGATTTCCGTTGCATCGGCTCTGTTAAATGAATCAAATACTCAGATGTCTCCTTCGGTATATTCTTAAGCGTCTCGGAGAAATAATCAAGGGATATGCCGGTCGCTTCGCAAACTCTGTCTCTAATATCCGGTATTGCTACATAGGGACTGCCGCGTATTCCAGACCTAAGCTTATCATACTCTCCCATCAAGGCATCTATGAATTCGCCCGGTGATAATTTTACGTCTATGCCATGAAGGCAATTCTCAAATTGAGGTTGGCGAAGTTCGACTTTTCCATCTTCAAATTTAACAAGGCTGAGGTAATTGCAGTAGAGAAGGAACTTTCGAAGTCTGTCCTCGGTTATTTGAGAGCCTGGGCTCTCTGCTTTTAGGTGCTTCAATAGGTATTCAACCGAAACCAGGCCTCTTAATTTTTGAAGCTCAAAGAGAACACCTATACCCTCGTCTCTGTCTAACCTGATGAAGTGCTTGGCAAAGGCATTCTTGAATGCCACTTCGCCTTCGTTTTCATATATTTTGAGTGCGTTTTTCCCCTCGGGCATAAGGATCAAATTGTCGCCCTCACCTCTTATTAGTTGTAAGTGTCGAAGAGACGGGCCGAATACGGCTCTAAGAGAGTTTCTTACTGCAGGTCTCTTAACCCTCTGGCTGCTCTCCTGCCACAGAGTCGCCACGCACACCTCCATCTTCCTGTAGTTGCCAGGGTTATCCCTTATGCATCGTAGCACAAAGGGAATCAACTCAGGTTTGGCTTTCAGCGAAGGTAGATGCTTACTCATCATTTTTTCCCCAACAATGTGAAAGGAACGGGCAGCCTAGGTCACATTTATCCTTGCTATCTGGCTTACCTGGATCTTGCTTATCATGAACAATCTGGAGCTTTCTGTCACGAACAGCCTTGAATGCTAGCCTCACGGGGTCGCTTAGGAATTCAATACTGGTGTGGTGGTAAACCGGTATCCTCTGGTTTCTTGGGAACTCTGGATATAATATAGTGCCGTAATTCATGTCTCTTCTGGTATGCTCCTCATAGGCCAAAGCATAAGCAATAGCCGTATACATGAAGAACTCCTGCCATGTACCGGTCTTAATATCGCCGATGACCTCATGTCTGTAAATGAAATCCGGTGCCACCTTTCCGGTGAAACCCAAGTGAGGGCTCCGCAAAACAACATTAGTGTTGAAACCTAGATACTCATCAAATATTCCCTTCGGATCTGCACCCTCGACTCTGCCAATCTCGAAATCAATCAACGATGAGGCGATTCTCCCCTCGGATCTAACTATTTTCCGCAAAGTGCCATCGAAACTGCGCACGAGGCTCTGGTTGGGTTGTGGGCTTATCTTACTCAAGGTGGCTGAATGCTCCTTCTTTGCTTGATTTATTATTTTATTCCGGTTCTTCACCAGATATGTCTCCAAGTTGGACTTGATATTTGTTTGCCTCAAAACATAGGCTTCACACAATTCATGTGATAGCTTGTATACCGAATCGATTAACCTCCCAGTATAGCGTTCCCACGTTTCTGGACTTTTTAATCCCTTTATTCTTTCGAGGTAGAGATCTCGGCCAGTGATGCAAAGGTTATATGCGATTGCGTTAACTGGTAACTTGACCTCCATGAACTCAGGACCAACCCACATTTTAGGGCTATATCCTCTTAGAACTATTATGCTGGCTTCCTTGCCTTGTTCTCTAATATTTTCCTGCTCCTTGTTATATACCTGGGCAACAAAATGCATAGCAACTACCTCTTCCGGAGTACAATAACCCAATCATCCAAGACCATACCGCCCGTCTCATGCCGCTTCGTTATCATGCCTCGTGAGCGGATCTTATCCACTAGCATGGTTTCTACTTCAAAACCTGAATCTTGGACGGCAATGTCAGCTAGGATTCGGTGACTCTCCACCGTGAGGCCGCAAATCGTGTTGTCCCCGACCACAAGCACAAACCTACCACCCTCCTTGAGAACACGATGGGTTTCTCTGATGACTTGGCGCATATCAATGAAGTAGCGGGATACAATGCCAGCTCTTCGTTTATTCCTTTCATATATGCGCTGAATGACACTATCGGCTGATTCAACACCGGTTAAAGATAACTCCCCATATTCGTTCGAGAACACTCTTTCAGTACCAACAAACGCCCTATCCAGAGCAGGCAGTTCCCTTTCACTTGCCAGCCCCAACCAAAAGAGCTCGAACTTTGTGGTTCTGATGTACTTCTGGGCGTTTATGTAAGGCGGAGACGTAATAACCAGACCTACGCTTTCACTCTGGACAGGTTCGGTGTTAGACTTATCAATCTCCCCCTTTGCGGTTAGCTTACCCCTTCTAAGCTCCCTCGCATCATCCCAAATGATCTCAGCCCTAACCTTCCCACAACGCAAGTCGTCGACGGAATTAAGGGTTTCGACCCTTTCCATATTCCTTTCTACGGCTCGTACAAAATATGTAAGCGGTCTTGCCCATTTTTTCTTCCTTAGCAGGGCTGCCGCTTCCTCTCGCCGTCCAAGGTTCCTTGAAAAATGTTCGGGCTTCAACATGACAGGAGGAGCAATCTTAGGATCAGCGAGCGATACGTCTCTAATTATGTAGGAGAAACAAACCAGAAAGAAATCTCTGAAATCTGGATCCTCCACATCCTCTATGCACTTGCGTATCTTAGCCAACTCCACTTGTACTCGCCTAGAAAACCAGAAGTCTCGGTTAGGGAACTCAGGTATTTCGGCATCACCAAAAAAAGACTTGATTCTAGAAATTAAGCTCTTCGTCTCTTCTTTTAGATCGTCCGTAGGCAATGGAGTCGTCTTTACCTTAGCAATGAGCCTAGCAAGAGGATTAATTTCCACCCCAATGGCATTTCGCTTCAAATGGGGGTGAATGATCGATTCCAGAAGGACAGTGCCCGTACCTGCAAAGTTATCGAGTATAAGCTCATCTTGCCCAGCGTAGGTTTCTGAGGAAAGGAAGAAAATGGGTATATAGGGTAATATTTTGGCCGGATACTTATGCATTAAGTGGGTATACACGTCAGACCGCTTTGCCCATGTCCAGTCTGCGCAAAGCGAGCGAAAACTTACACGTGATGGTTCCTCAGAATCTTCAAATCTCTTCCTAAACCCCGCTAAGTAGCTACTAACTAAATCCATGCCTATATGACTTCCGATTAGCATAAGAATACTTCATATGGGAGCGGAATTCAATCTGGAGTGATCCTTGCTACGATACAGATTAAGAGAGGGCTTCTTTTATGCTTTACGGCTAGTGCTAACACCTCTCATTGCAAGAAAAGTTTCCCTCAATATATTTTCCTCAGACATCTTGCAAGTGGATGCTGACACCGCCATAACGGGCTCTGCTTTTCCAAATAGCCTACAAATAGCCCTCAATAGAGGCTCAAGCTTCAGACTAGGCTCTGCATGCTCGTTGTGTTGGACTGACTTCGGCGCTTTTGGGACTTCAATCTTCTCTTGAACATTTTATCGTATTGTTAACCCTGCCATTCATAAAAGGGTTAAATCCCTTTTTTCAAAAGCTATAATTTATTCTTCCAAGTGCTAAGAGAGGGCAAATATCAGGATTTTACCTCAACGCTTGAGGCAGATTTAGAGCGGGAATAAAGCCGTAATGAAGTTCCACAAAGGGTTGCCAAAAGGGTTGCCAAATGGTATGCTTATTTTGGTGTACAAAAGGAGGTAATAAATGTCCAAGGTAAATGTCTCATTACGCCGGGAGCTATTAGGCAAGATAGACCAAATACGGAGTGAAGTCGCGATGAGTCGGTCAGAATTCTTTCGCGCTGCCTCCCTGGTTTACCTCGAACACCTGGAGAAGGAAAGGAGGGAGGAGGAAAAGCGCCAGGGCATCGAAAAAGC